>Ga0116231_10003046_pt1 | contig 35017 bp, 26 predicted proteins | sample S1TSphgellanicum_2_FD_89695 | JGI IMG/M metagenome (GOLD analysis project Ga0116231, IMG submission 89695) | Host-associated microbial communities from peat moss isolated from Minnesota, USA - S1T2_Fd - Sphagnum magellanicum MG | ecosystem: Host-associated > Plants > Peat moss > Unclassified...
CTTGCAATTTTCATTGCACACGGCTTTCTCTATGTATCTATTTCATATTTATGATGAAGTTCATTTTCATAATAAATTTTTTCCTTGTAATGTACCTGCCAAGAAGTTTATTCGAGTAATATCGAGATACCAAATTTTTTTGGTGAGGGGATACATTCCAGAAAAATTTGAACATATTAATTCTCTTTTTTTTCGAAAAAAGGGTTTTGTCAAAAATTTCAAATCATATTTTTTCCATACAGAACGTATTGTATTTTTATGCTTACAAGCCAACATTTTAGCACATGAAAATCGAAGTATATATTGTACCTGATACAAATTCTTCCTATTTTGGCATCTGCTATAGTAGCAGAAGAGAGAAACACCAGACAGAATTCTTCCTTAGATCACAGAAACATCTGCACCCTTCTTTTTAAACCTTTGAAGTGTAACCTTTTTCTCTTCAGAAGATTATTTAAGCTTGCCATTCGAGCTACAAAGAAACTGTCTTGAGCTGCAAAAGCTGTAAGAACCTGTAAAACTGACTATTGGCTACTCCCAATTTGGTACAATCTGAAATATTGGAATCCATTTGAGGCATAAAAATCATCTTAATATCTGCATACTTGGCTGAGAACACTTATCAAAAACACCAATGCTTAAGCCATTTGAAGCTTGTTGTATTGTTAAATCCAATAAATTGCAAGAGACACCAATAGAGTCTCTGTCTAGATATGCAAAGTCAAAGACATCAGGATATCAGGACCTATCAGATAATCTAAAACCTTCTTGAAATGGTTAGCTTAGAATTAGACTAAAAAAGAAAAACTGGACAAGAATTAGACTTAATGAGAAGATCCAAAAAGCAAACTCGCCCATGAAAGAAGTAGAAGTTAGCTACAAGGAATATCATAATAGGAAAAGAATAATGTGTACATACCTGGACACCAGATATTGCCTTGACAACAGTTGATTTCCCATGCGCCACATGACCAATTGTACCTGATAATATCAAAGACCATAGCATCACTTTTGGCAATAAGAAACTGATCTCTCCTCTCCCCTGGTTCTGGCTTTACCAAATTCCAGAAGACCTCTTGAAGTGAAGAATAACTTCAGGCAAAACAAGCCTAACTTGTTGTGGCCAACAAGACCTGACTTCATCCACATACCTATCCCTCTGCCCTACAGCTGCATCCACCGTGTGTCTATAGTGAAGGAGAAGAATCGAACTACAGACAACTTCAGCCAACTTTTTGTTGCTCTAAGTATCTTTTGCAACAGAAGTGTGCAAGAAAAAAAAAATCAGAAAATTTACAGAAAAAGCTCGAAAAGAAACCTTGCGAAGAATGTAAGCTTGATTGCTCAAGGAGCACATGGAGCCTCCTTTAACAAGGAAAAAGCTTACCACCGAGTAATCCGGACAGAAGGCCAAAATCCATCGACAAAAGCGACAACTGCGACATAGAGAAGACCAGAAAGACAGAGCAGTGGAAGAGTTACCAATATTGATGGTGGCCTGCCGGGAAATCACCTCCGGCGACAAGGGATGCAACGTAGTCACGTCCAGTTTACTGAGATCCTGCTCCATCAGCCCACGCTTCGCCATGTTTGCGAGCTTCCAAGATCACACTAGCTCCTCAACCTCCTCTCTCTCCCCCCTCTGTCTCCTCCTCCTCCGCCACCCCGAGTCCCCAAAAACACCACCCCTGAAAATCACAAAGACGTCGCACTAGCTATGGCCTGAGCCCTCAAAAAAAATTCAGAAAAAACTCCCAGCTAAACTTAACGCAATGCCTCTACTCTGAAAGAAAGCCAGAGGATTTGGACACTGAGAAGTGCAACAGAAGGATAAGGATTGCGAAGAGAAAGCTCCAACAACGCAACCAGCCAGCCAACGAGACACGGAGGAGAGAGAGGAAAGAAAAACAGAGCTGGGTCGTTTCGTGGGCCTTCAAACCCTAATTTGTTGCCTCTGGGTTTTTTAAGGGTTAGGGTTAGGGTACCAGGGTTCAGATCCTAATTCCAAATGGTCCCCCAAATCCATGTATAACCTGCGGTTCTCATCATTTCTATGAATATATACCATGAATAGCGTTTCTTAGGATTGAAGAAAAAGATTTCCTCTGGGTTGGGTTGAAGAGGAAATTTGAGTTTCCTCCAGTGTTGGACTGGTATATAGGTTGTACTCAGATATCAACCCGTGTATCAATATGAATATGAACATACCTGATCAGTCGGGTATGGTTTGCTCATCGTATTGCGGTTGAAACCATATTGTCATGGCATGTGAAAATTGAATATTTCGACTCATATCACATCCAACTGGTAACAACATTTTAAGTACTTTGATTTATATTCATACACAACTATTTATGAGTATCAATGTCATGGTCTGTGTATCAACTTTTTTAGGGTGTGAGTTGTAAATTGTAAGCTATATTGTTCTTCAGCATGGTGGGAAGTTGCTACATTATAATTAAGGGCAACTTTTCAATGTTGGCAGGCTCTAGCCCTAATCAATGATGCATTAGTGATGAATATAAAACCTCTTCAAATCAAAGTTGTCATAATATATTTTACTAATTATATCACTTATCAAGTGATGATTTTTTTTTTCAACTTGAGATCTACATGTGTAAATGAATTTTATGCCTTTTATAATATTAATAATATTAAAATTTTCCAATTTGGTAGCCTTAGCCTTTGAGCAATGACGCATTTGTGATGATTTTGGGACATCTACAAATCAATTTGGTTGTGACCAATGTTTTGTTGGGTTTTTTAAGGGTTCATCAAGGATTTTTTCCTTTCAACTTATGCAAAAAATTACACTTTTTTGTGGCACTACACATTAAATCAACATATTCATATTGATACTATGTACCTCTCTGGTATCACACATTTCAATAACATGATACTCATACCATTGTGTGAAAATTGTAAACTTTGTACATAGTGATACCACCTGGTATGAGTTTTCATATTTTTACCTCAATACTTGTATTGCTATGGTATACAATTTTTTTTTAAAATCAAATACTCATACCAGATGGGTATGTTAAAAATCCAATACCAATCCAACATTAGTTTCCTCCTATGTTATTTTTTATAATGTATTTTCAATTGAGTTTTCTTTTTTTTTTCCCCTTCTTTTAGTCATCAAATTCATGGTTCTACTTTTGGGTTTAGTAGACTTTACATATAACTTTAGTGCTTATGGGGAAAATTGTATTGGTGAAACAACATGCATGCATGCATGCAAGGAAGGGGGATGAATTCAAGGATCTAATCATCAGATTCTATGCACCTTACACCATAGATGTAAAGCATGAAACTTTTGCATCCCCTTTATAAAAGTCAAAATCTGAAATGTCCAATAGTATAAGAATTTGTATCAACAATCTTGCATCTTTGTGAATATGCTAGAACTTAGAACTTGTAAACAACAAACAGAACAACTTGATGAAAAGTTGTTGGAGGTTATTGTTAGCGCATGTGCATTTGTGTTTCTTTTTGAAAAAGTTCAGAGAAGCATGGTTCTACTAAATTTTAGAGGCTTATTTGATTGTGTATGTAGTTTTGGAGGTGTTGAGTTCATGCACTAAACTTAAGGTTGGACTTATGAAAACATTCGTGTTATGGAAATGCAATAGTTAAAAGAATTTAAAGAATTGTGTATTAGGATGCATAACTTATGAATAGTTGAATAGGTTTTGTGAAGGAGTTAGCAAAGGAGTTGAAGAATTGTTGTTGATAGAGAAAAGCAAGGGAGATTATTCAAGTGAATTGTTGTTCTTGAAACTATTATTTTTGATGTTAAATGCAATGTCCATAAAATGAGACTTCTTGTTTAATGTTTTCTAAGGAGAGAGTGATGTCTGAACATTTGTGTTCATTGATGTAATCTAAATTAACATTTTTTTGAATCAAATAATCTCACATGAAATTGTTAAAGGTCAAATCAATAAATGATTTATTTTTGGATGTATGATTTAAGGGAACAAAATCATAGTTTTAAATAAAAATATTTAAGCATGAATCACTACTAGAGAGGTAGATAGTTGTGACAAAGTGCAAATTGTGCGCATTTGACTTCGCATTTAGTTCCTTGCATTGTGTGAGATGTCAAGTTCAATCAGAACATTCATAACTATTCAAACCTAGGATGGATCCTTGCAAAATTATTATGTTTTATTATAATAATCAAAGAGTTAAGTGAACATAAACAATAGAAGGATCAATGTGCAAAAGTATTGTGTAAGGCTACAAAGAAGGTGTGTTTCATTTAATCCACAAGAATGGTAGGAGGAACTTGAAGAGGGTTTAGCTAAACCAATGACAAAAAAATTTAAAATTGGAGAGGAGTAGAAAAGTATCAATAATAGTGAAAATAGGGTTGCATGATCTTCACACTACCCCATTTCTTAGTTACAAACCCATCAAATGCATTTCAGTAAAAAATTGTATTGATAAAAAATAGGCAACAATTTGAAAAATACTTGAAAAATGGGCATCTTATAGACCAATAGGGCAAATAATACAAAGGGTGTAAGTTTTTCTTCATGGAAAAAATCCACCCACACTCAATATGAGTGCATCTAATAGTGTTTATCACATTTAAAATAATGTGTAAGTTATTTTTTCATTTCACCTATCTTATTATTTAACAAAGTTATTTGTTTGTTTTGTCATGTTGAGCTTTCTTAAACCATAATGGCCCCCTCACATTCTTGGTATCATTGGAGAAGTTTTAATGTGTAGAAGTGACCAAAGATGGTTTTATAATGTTTAAACCATTGTTTTAGTTTTTTTTAATTTTTTGAGTTCAACCAATTCATGATTAATGATTAAATAAATTTGATTAATCTTTTGTCATGTTCTAATTTTGAAGTTCAAAGGAAAGGATTCACTTGAACACCAACAACAAAAACACATTATAAAAACTTAGATAAAAAGGAAGTTTAAACATAAAAAGAGAAAAGAGATGAAGAATGGCAAGGTAAAAACATGAATAAAAAGCAATGTACAAAGGAAAAGAGAGGACAATAGGAATTTTTAGAAAAGAAAAAGGGTGGGTGCCCATGGTGCAATTTAAACCTCAAAGAAAAACTAGAATTAAAATTCAAAAATAGTTTGATTCAATTTTAAATTGAAATCCAAATTGGAATTGATGTTCAATTATAGAAAATCTAGTGTCAAAATGGAATTAAAATTCAATTCCCCACCCAATTTAACCATATGCGTGTTATTATGCATTACAACAAATCATGGGTTTTCAAAAGGTTCAACTTGACTAAATTGTCCGCATTTACCAAAATGATGTCCACTTCGGCTAAAGGCATGGGGCATGAAGACACATGGTTCTTTTGGTTTTTTTATTTATTAAAGTGACCATTTTGACCAAATGTTAAATCATACATGTGGTCAAAAGAGACAAATTTTTAAAATGGTCCATCAGCATGCCCATGTTTTAATCAAATTGGCCATATTAATTTAGTTAGTTAACCTACTTACTATGCCTATTAAGCTACCTACCTACCTACTCATTTACTTAACATATACCTACTTACCAAAATATGTCTTATTTACTTAATATCTACCTACTATCTACCAAAGTTACCTATTTATCTACCTACATATTTATATATACCTACTTACCTACTATCTACTTACATACCTACCTATATTTTACATAAGTAGGTATGTACATCTAAAAACATAAGTAGGTAGGCATGTGTACCTGTCTATTTACTTAATTAAATACCTAATTATTCACTTATGAAAAAAATTGAAGTTCAAATGTTATTATACACATTGACAAAAAAATTCATTGAAGTTCAAGGAAACATGTTAAATGCATTTGATATCATATTGTTTTACAATGTGGTGTGGTGGTTTGATGGCCAAAACATTGGTGTGGAACCAAGCAAACCAAGGTGCAATCCCCATTACCAACATATACTATGTGGAATATGCGTATTTGTATATATACCTTGTACATGTGTGTAAATGTATAATATTTAGGTGGGTTATGGATAAGTAAATAGGAAGCCATAGTGGATGGGTGGGTAGTTATTCATTATTCATTTATTTATTACATTTTTATATTTTAAAATTGAGCCTTTTTTTTAATTGAATTTTTTTGGTTGCCCAATTTTTGTCCAATTTGATTAGTCAAAAAAACCATTTTATGGTCAGTCAAATAAACCATGATTTGTTGTAGTGATGGTTTTGATTGTGAAATGGTTTTGTAACACCAAAAAAAGGTTGGAAAAAGGAAGGAAGGATAAAAACACACATATCAAATAAATCATAGCCTAAGGGTAAGATGACAAATTTGGGTAGGAATAAATAATGCAACCTTGAACCCTACCGTGAGAACTTTTTGACCAAGGATTAAGGTTGGACTCATGAATTATGTAGTAACTTATTTTCAAACTAAACATAATTCAAACATGCTTGACTTGATCATAGGAAGTAAATTTCAAACAAGAAAGGACTCATCCATAAATGGATGTTAGTTTTAAAAATAATAAGCGACATGATCCCATTGGTTTGTGGTTGATGAATGTGGTAATGTAATTGATGTGGATGAATGGGGATAATAATCCATCAATTCCTATGGGCACGGCCTTGGCATAAAACTTTTTAGTTTTTGATAATTTCATGTTGCTACCTTATGTGAGGATGTGGGAATAGCCTTGATGCAATGGGTGTTTGTGACAATAAACGTTATTGCCCTTATGATGTTGGATTAATGTGTATGATGAAACTCATGTGGTCAATAACCTCATAGAATAAGGTATTTAAGCATGTGTGGAGAGCTCCCCATTGGGTGTAACCCACATAAAACCAAGTTTTAGGCATGTGGGTAATCTTAACCTAATATTCATGAGAGTTTAATCTCTTTTGTTGTCCATGAGTCTTGGCAAATTGTGTGGGTGTTGGGGTGTACATTTTTGGGCAAAACTATCTATGTACAAGTAAAGAGTTAAATAAAGATTAACCCCCATTGGCTTGGACCCCTTCTAGGCTACAATTCAATTTGAAGCTAGGCCCCAATTTTAGTTATTGGAACAAAATCAAGCAAGTATGTGCTCCATAGTAGCCCAAACTCAATTTCACAAAATTTGAAATTGAACTTCATCTAACATTCCTACATGCTACATACATGTAAAAAATCTTTTGGGGACAAATTGAATGGAGCTTGTCATATGTATCAACTATTGTTGGTAGGTTTTGGGTAATAAATAGGTTTCGTCTAATTGTATCCAAACCAAAGGTTTAAATTTTTGATTTAAAAAATTCGAATTTTAACCATGTAATTGGCCTAACCTTGCTAAAATTGAATCATGAACCTTAACCAAGATGTTATACCTTTTCAAATAGGTCCAAATTTTTTAGCAAAATATGTACAAGTCTTTTTCTTAATGATATGGTTTTTTATTAAATAAAAATATTAGCCAACTTCTTTAAAATAATATCTTGGAATTCATTATTCATGATTACATATTTTGATTATGTTTTTCACAATATATGAATTTTTATCTTCAATGATCATAAGGGATATGGTGTAAGAAGTTGTGAGATTAAGTATTATATAGATTGAAATGGTGTGTTCCTCCCATAATAATTCCCAATGTTTCAAAATGAACAATGAATTACAACTAATAGAAAGGCCACATTTTTATTTATCATTTTGTTTCATTTGAAAAAAAGGGATGACACACATTAAACTATATTTTCCAAAAAATTATTACAAGAATGAATTAAACATATATATAAAATATATTTGAATTTTCTTACAGCATAACCTTTTAATGACCATTCTTGGGAAAAAAAAAATTCAAACACATGGTTTGTAAATGGAAAAATCTTTGTGGCTAATACAAGAATCAATAAAGAATATTTTTCATATTTCAAACCTTCATTTGATTTATGAATTAATATTATAATTTTTTCCCCAATATATCATAATTTTATTAATAAAATTTAATTTGGACATATGAATCCATATAATTTATCCACATAAAATATTTATAAATGTATCATAAATCAATTATATCTGATATATATATTAATTATTTTTATATTAGTCCTATTAAGTATGATGTATAAATTTAATCTAAATATTTTAATGAATATTTTAATAATTATAATTACTAAATTTAACTAAAATTGGAAATTATAAATTATATTCATTTTTACACATATAATTTAATAATTTTTTAAACACACATATAATATATATATAATTTATGATAAAATTTTAACTTAAAAATAAATTATGTATTTTTCACATCTGACACTTTTATTTCATTTTTAAATTAAAATTAAAAAAATATTTATAATATGTAATTCTTTACCATTAAATTTTATTTCAAGTATAGTAATTAATTTATTCACATATAGTATTTTTAAATGGGTCATATATCAAGTATATTTCAAAAAAATGTAATACAAGTTCTTATATCACCTATACATTTATAAATATTAATCAAAATTGATTCCCTACATGTCCTAGCTCTTTATGTCCATCTATTAATGATTAATAATCATTGTTTAATCATTGTAAAGTAATTTTATGACCATGTTGTCTATGTAGTGAGACATCATTTTATCCACGTCATTTGCATAGTCATTTTCTAGTTATATTTGAAATGACTTTATCTTGGTCACATTTTCACAATGATATCTCGAACATCCACGTCACTTTGTCATCAATCATGTATGCCATATGGATGAAAATTTGCAATGAAAAAATGATATCATTCTTCCTATTACCATGCCATTATCCACTAGTCAAATGCATCAACAACATATGACTATAATTTTTTACATGTAATATTTGAAGCAATATCCTATGACTATAGTTAATGATATAATTGTTTAAAACATTTAGTCATTGATTTCTTGGTTGTAAAGGACAGATTTCTTTTATTGTTGTTTTAGTTTCTTTGTTTGTTATTTGTTTTTGTCTTTTTTTGGGTTGAAGTGATTTCAAAGGTTTTTGCAATTTTGCATATCCATATTAGGAGGAAAGACAATCTTTGTATTTTTGGTTTCGAGGATAGTTGGACGACCTTTGAACACTTTGTTTTTTCAAACTTATGTTGGAAAGAGGTTTTGGAAAACAATGACATAAAATTTGTCACAAAAAACTATGTGTTTTCAAGTGCAATCACAGTAACACATATCATAACAAATGTAATTAGTGCTTGGATTTTCATGTCTTAATATCAAAAATAAAATTAATGCTAAAAGTTTGTAATGTGTTTACATGACAAATTTTTAATGTATTATTGGAACACATGCAAAAATTTGGAATGAATTCAATGATTATAAAATTTTCAAACAAACTTTTAAAGCATTGTAACTAGTGTTTTCATTATTTTTTCATTTTTTGAATGACTTGAAATGGATTAAAAATGACATATCATGAATAATAATTGTCCACAAGTTTATAACACATGGCATAGTGTGACATTTTTTGGTCATGAACACCTTTTGCCCTTATAAAAATCATGAATTCTAATCCATCCTTTTTGGTATTTGATGTTAGTCTCTCACATCATCTTTGCAAATAAACCCATTGCTTTTGAAATAACCCCAAAGCACAAGTTAATATTTTTGCACCCTAAATGTTATTTTGGGTGTTTTTACAATATCATTCAATTGATCTAATAAATTGAGTATAAAGATATTGACATACATAGACCTTCAATATGTAATTTTAACTTAATTTGTTAATATCTACATTATAAACTATTGACAAAAAAAAATAATGTTTTACTCAAAAACCTTTTAGACCTTCATGGTGTTGAAAAACTATTCAAGTTTTTTAGCATTTGTATTTGGAACCACTTTGTTGTGCCATTGTATATGCCTCTATGATGTTGAAATTGGTGTGTTTCTAATAGTTGTTAGCTTGCACATGGTATGAATAATCTTATCTGCCTTCTAAAGTTACAATTTTTTTGTTGTGCATTTATGTAAAGGTGCACATTGTGGTGAGCTTATTTTGACATTTATTCTTCACATTATTTAGTAGTCACCAAGTTATTACGTTCAAGCTTTCATTGCCCATGTTTTACATTTACTCACATCTAGTAGTCCCATATATATATTGTAAAATATACTGACATGAGCCTAAAACATTCATTGGGATTTTTCCACTAGATTATGAACATTAAATGCTACTTCACCTAGCCACTTTTAAAGAATTAATCTTTGTGTAGACAATTGGATTCACTAGCCCAAAAACAAAAATGCCAACTTGGCATACCACCAAAAGCACATGATAACCATTCACCTTACTTGGAGAAAAAATTAAAAAAAGGATGTGACTAGTTGATATGAAATATAGTGGTTAGTAATTGGACTAAAATGGCATTAGTGTTCAAGGAGTAATAACCTATGTACCAAACTAGGTAATATGGGGAGGTGGTAGACTACCTTCAATACTTAAGCTACCATGAGTTTTTTCCTTTGTTGGTGCAAGGATGGTATGAGTTGGAGGTGAAAGTACATAACGAGGGTGTTGAAATTTATAAGTTTCCAACCAATAATTTTTGTATACCCTACAATAAATGATTCCCAACACAATGGTGTTAATAATTACAAATGCCATCAATTAATAGTGAGAAATCAACTTATTGTTAACTTGCAATTAGTATGGAAAAAATGTAAATTATGTGAATTTATTTCACACAATCTATTTATTTTACATACATAAGTAATATTTGACAAACAATTTTTTTCTTTTATTTATAAAATGATCCTACTTTTTGATTCTTTAAGTACTTATGTCCCAAAATGGACATTTGCTAATTTTATGATTTTGCATGCTTTCACATGTCATTTTAAAAACAATATATGTAAAGGTATCTTAAGTAAACCCATAGTCAAGTAGTTAGGGTTGAACCATTATTAAGTTCAAATAAGCTAGCATATATGTTTAGGTGGTTTTATATCATGTTTTCACATTTACCCATGCATAAAAAATTTCAACCTATTGACAATGGATTTTATAGTTTTCATTCTTTCTTATTTTGTGTTTCACCATGTGACATAGATTGTGGTAAAAATCATTGTAACAATTTCTTATACATTATAAAGAAAAATCTAAATCTATATATTTGTCTATGATATCTATGAATCAACACAATATGAAAATTTCAGCATTGAAATATGATATAATTTTTTTGAATATGAAATGTATGAGAACAAATCTTTAAAAACAATTGTCAATAGACAATATTTCATAGTAAATATGAATGGATTACATGAGTTTGAATAATTAACAAGTGATGCATGTAGATATTTTTGTGTGATGTATACATACCTATAGGCTTGCAAAATATATAGAAAAGAGGTCCTCTATATTTAATATGTACTTTGAAAGACGTGCACACCTTCAAGATTTGGATACAAAATCTCACTTTTAAACTTTGTATTGGTAATTCCAAATGTGCATTATATTGAAAAAAGTAAAATGATCAATTATAGTTCATATTGATTTGATGTTTCCTCACACATCCAAAAGAGAAAATTAAGAATTCGAAGACAACTGTTGCAAATATGTTAATGAAATGTGAGTACACATGGTAATATTATTTCCTTTATCCAATTTCATTGCTCATCAATGAAATGAATATTCAAGGATATCGATATATTATATCATTCAAGATTTTAATTTGACAAATCTTAGATACGATTTACAAATTATGAATATAATGAATGTTTAAATATATTCCAATGGATATTGAATATTGTGGGTTTAATAATCCAAGAGGTATATGTCAAAATATCATTTTACAAGATTTTTCTATTCATGAATTTTATATAGAACCCAAGATTTTGAATTTAAAAAGTTTCTTGGGCAAGTAATGTCGCAACCCTAGCTTTGGGTTTGCGACCAAGGCAAAAGGGGTTGTAAGGTTGCGGGCTAAGAGGAAGTCTGGGAGTTAAGGCAAGAGGAAGGAAGTCCGGGAATTAAAGCAAGAGGAAGGAAGCCCGGGAATCAAGGCAAAGGCATTGCAAAGGTGCGAGCCAAGAGGAAGTCGGGGAGTCACATCACATAATCTCGGGAGTGTAAGAAAATGTGAGGGAGTGTGAGGGAGTGAACACTCACACTCCCAAGGCAACTTCCACTTTGGGAGATGGAGTCCCGATGGAGTCCCGAAATTTCAGAGAGTGATTTGAAGGGTCAAAACTCAATTTCTTGTGACATTTTTTATATCATTGGAAAGCTCTTGAAACGTAGATGTCTAAAATGGGCTCGCATTGCTCATTCAGACATCTGAAACACAAGTTATGGCCAAAAGAAGGGCCGGGAGTCAAACTGCCAATTTGACTCCTGACCAAAAAAAGTCAAGAATCGACCCGATTTATTTGTCTACAAACAACGTGCGACATATCATTGAAAAGCTCTCAACGAGAGCTACAACTTTGCTTCAGGCCGCACCTCAATTGAAGGTCTTCTTGTAAAGTTATGGGCTCCAAAGTCGTGAGAGTCCCAGCTGGCAAGATTTCGGGACTCCCACTCGGGAGTCCCGGGAGAGAAAAGCCATTTGGATGTAGGCTCCGTGGCCAGTCACAGAGTATATTATAAGGGGAAGGTGGTGGCTTCCCCCAAGTCCGGGCCGTGGTGAGTCTTGTGTGTCCGTGTTGCCCGTGGCTCATCCTAGCACCAAGGGTGTTTTAATTATGCACTAACCACTTTGTGTGGGTTGTGTGTAGGCCTGTGTGAGTGAGTGAAGCTTGTCAACTTTTCCTAGTCCCATCCTGGAGCTCCAACACACCCCTCTACCCCTCAAAGTGTTGTGAGCTAGGGAGCGTGCTCCGACTCCTCCTTCTTCCGATGTTTTCTACTTGGGCTCACATTTGAGTCCTTTAAGGAGTTGGGAGTGCGTCAAGTAACATTTTCTACATTCTATTACTCCACATTGTAAGTCAAGGGAATGTAATTTAATGCAAAGGCTTTTGAAGAAACTTTAAAAGTAATTGTTTTTCAACTTTGAAACATGATAACAAAAAAACAAAAAAACAAATAGCTTTGCATAAACCGATTTGGGAATGGGTGTTCAAGAATACAAGGATGTTGTTGGAAATATCTAAGTTGACTTGTTTCAAAATAGGCTAATGAAGTGATATATCATATTAAGTGAGATATTAGAGTAGCCCACCTTATGACCGAACACCACCCATGACCAAACACCCAAAAAGTACACAACTTGGGGGGGTCAACAAATTCTACCCATCCCATGGCTATTTGTATATTGCCCTATCTTCGAAGACCCGGTGATATAAAGTTGTGTTTGGCATTTCTTATAGTTCCAACCAATGACCTAAGGCTTATGTTTGGTCATGGGAATGTCAGATAGTTTTTATATAAAAAAATATGTTCATTTATTTAGTGCAAGGTGTTTAATGATAAAGGATTAAACACTAGTGTAACACACATTTATGTGTACATTTATATAGTTAGTAACCATGTTCTTGAACATAATTGTTTGGTGAAGGGGATTTAGGGAGGTAGATTTATAATTTTTTATGTTCTATATGTGAAGGTAATGTTTGGCCATGGGCTTAATAAAATCAAAAAACATTACACACACTTGTGCAAATGTACAAAATGCAATTGTACTTGGGACTAAAGGTGTTTGGTGTAGGGTGTGATTTAGGGCAAATCTACAAACAAATATATTCATTATGTGTTTTTTAGTGTTTGGTGATGAGTACAAAACTTTAACATTGAAAGGCGTATAACATAGTTAAGGATTCTAATAGCACATTAAAATGTAAAGTTTGTGAACAATCTAAGGATCTAAGAAACTACTCAGTTTGTTTTCCCACCAAAATATCACAACATAATCAAAATGAATTGTATGACATCAACTTAACCTAACTCAATTGCAAATCAAGATGTCTAGATTACCAAGCCATGTGGAGGATGAACTCTAAACATTCTTAGAGTTATTATGTCCTAGTGCAATAATGCTTAAGTTGAAAGTGCCTAACGAAAGCATATTAGTCAAAGATGAGTTACTTAACATAGTGAAAGAGGAGAAGATAAATTTGCCTAACAAAAGGAAGGAAGAAACCAAAGAGTTACAAAGTAAATTGAAAAAATGCTCAATCTTTTAAATCAAAGTTAAAGAAGAGAGCATAGGGCTACCTAAGATAAATAATCGATAAGATGAAAACACAATTGCATGTATTGACGAGATTTACAAGGAAAGTTTCAACAAGTTTATTGATTTTTGTTGGATAGCTAAATTTGTTGTCCTTGCACTAGGAAAAACTATAACAACAGTTTGACAATGTAGATTTCCTAAAGCTCAAGCACAATGTACAATTAGATACACTCTAACAACCTACACAACGATAATAAATGAAGATTTAGATTAGATTGATTTTGCAAACATCTTTGATCTCATCAACACAAATGTTTTCACATATGAACATGCATTGAACAAATTCCCTAACTTAACACACTTGTTTTCTTGGTCTGAACATAAGAAAGATAAGGGAGTACCACTTGTGGGGCCTGAACACACACCACCAAGCTTTTGGAGGTTGGGTGTAGGAAAACCAGAAGCATTGTAATGCTAAATGTCCCTTATAGGAGATGAAGTGCAATGGTGGACCAACAAGTAGTGAAAAAGGAAAATGTCCCTCCTCAAGTTAAATCAAACATGACAACACAAAGGCCAACAAGAACATCTTAAATCCAAGAGGCAAATGGTCAAATGAATCATTAAAGATAGCCATGGATAAAGTTGAACGTGACATTGCTTCTTTACAGGGGCCCAACAAGTTTTGGGGCATACTTGTAGTTTCATTTTTTGACCACCTAAGTGGAAAGACTAGAAGTAGGAAAATTGGACCACCGGTGTATTAACATAAGAAGAAGAAGAAGATGTTGTTGCATGGGTTTTGAGTATGTAGGAATGTGGGTTGTCCATAACACCACAACAACTCAAATGGAAGGTAGCAAAAGTTACTCAAACTCAACCCACCACATTTCGAAATGGGGTGCCTAGGGATTTTTAGCGAAACTGGTTTAAGCACATGCATCCAAAATTGAGCACCTGTCTTGTAGAAGGATTGGAGATCAGTAGAACCCAAGGCTTCAACACCAATTTTTGCAACTTGTTCTATCAAAACCTAACATCCTTGTACACCCAACATTAATATAGTCTAGATCACATTTGGAAATTTAATGAAACTAGAATTCAAGCAGGGAGGCAATTAGGAGCTAAAGTTCTAGCAAAAAGGGGTTATCATCAAGTATACAACACCATCCCAAAATCTAGAGAATGGTTAACCATCAATTGTGAAGTGGATGCAACTAGGGGATTAATATTAAGATTTTACATATTTCGAGGTGAAATAATCAAAGATGATTACATTAAACATTGCAAATTTGGAACATGTATGGCAGTCCAAACCAAAGCATGGATGACAAGTTTTTTGTTCAAGGAATTTTTGTCATTTTTCAAAAGGTTAGTTCTAGGTTGAACCTTTCCGAACAATTGTCATTTTAAAATTCTAGATGGGCATGATTCACATGTCAACTTAGAAGCAATAGAACAACTTCAACAGTTTGGGTTAGATATGATTACCTTAGTTTTGCACACCTCCTAAACTTTACAACCTCTAAATGAGAGCTGTTTCAAGCCCTTCAAAACAAATTTAAAAAAAAGAAAAATAATAACATGGTCAGCAATAATTACAAGGAGCCAAATAAGATTGCTTTTGCAAACTGTTTAGATAAGGCATTAGATGTAGCTTTGTCCAAAAGAAACATCAAGAATGGGTTCAAGGTTATAGGGATCTAACCTTTAAATCCAAAGGCTATGGATGGCAGGATTAAACTTAGTGAACTATCCATTGCAACAGACAACATCATTGCATTAGATGAAGAGAATGCAAAAAACTCTGATGAGGGTCTAAATGATACTCAAAGTTTGGGTGAAATGGAGTAGCTATAGAGTTTATCAACATAGGCATTATAGAGGAGCCTGCTACAATAAGATCTTATGATCATGTACAGGAACATCCATTAAGGTACTATGTGGAAGAGCCTAGAAGTCATGTTATTTTAGAAGATACATGAATAGAAGTTGATATGGATTACATAGCTAACCTAGGTGAACCTGTAGATGTGTCTGAAAGGCAATTGTTACATTTTGCAAGAAGTCAAACTCCACTTTGCTTGAAGAATCTATTATTTCTACCACATCTACCTATAAGGAAGACACATGAGAAAGAACCATTAGTTGATTACAATCAATCCCATGTTGTTACCTTTGATGAATATGTACAACTTCTACATAAGAAAACTATGGACAGAGAAGCAACATAAATAATCAAAGAACTAAGGAGAAAGGAAAGGGAGGAAACAAAGCAAAGATGTGCAGTAGATTCACATATTGCTACAAACATAGCAATTGAAAGGCTAGTTGAAAAATGATACAACTGAGCTTGGTTTACAGTGACAATTAGGTAAGTAAGGGAAAGATTTCATCAGAACTTCCAAACTGGTTATAGAGCCCATCCATTAAGGTACATGGGTGTAAACTTGGGCATTTCAACACTTGCATAGTCAAAAGCTAGAGTAAGAGCAAGGGCAAGGGCAAGGATGCTTGCAAAAAACCATGTTCTAGCATGGTTGTAACAACCTTCCATTGACTAACCAACAACAAAATGTGGGGAAGGGGGGGGGAGAGGAGGGGAAGGTACAGCAAAACAATCAAAGTCCAAAGAAGGGGCTAGAGGTCTAGGAAGCTCTCCAAATCAGAGAGGGGGGTTAAAAGTTCAAGAACTTCTCCAACTTGGAGAGAGGGGCTTGACATCTAGGACAAATCGAGTAGAGAAAGAGAGGAAGCAAATTGAGGTCCAAGAGGAATCGTAAGGAATTGGGTAGATAGAGAAGAAGTAACTTGAGGTCTAGGAAGAATTGGAGAGAAAGGGAGAAAGAAAGCAAATTGAGGTCTAAGAGGATTCAAGTGGAATCAAGTAGAAAAAGAGGAAGCAACTAGAGGTCGAAGAGGAATTAGGTAAAGAGAGAGGAAGCAAATCAATGTGAGAGAAAGAAAGAATAGTAGAGGAGTTGGAGATGAAATCAACCAAAGATAGAAAGGAGCCTAGGAAGTGGTTTAGACAAAATTGAAAAGATATTTTTAAAAAAAAGGAGTTCTTGGAGTTGGAGATGGAATCAAACAGAGAGACAGAAAGAGGAACCCTTTAGCTGGAAATAGATTTTACTAGAAAGAAAAATTCATCGAATCACAAAAGGGGCTTAGGATGTTGTCAACGAAATCAAAGAGGGACATAACCAAGGATATTTTCAATAAAATCAACCAACAAAAGAGAAAATGAAGGACCCATATATTCTCAAAGAAATCAACCAGTAAAAGAAAAGGTGGGACCTAGATCTTTTCAATGAAATTGACCAGCGAAAAAAAAGTGGTATGACCTAGATCCTCTCAACAAAATTGACCAACAAGAGAAGAGGTGGGACCCAAATCCTCTCAACAAAATCAACCAACAAAAGAAAAGAGGTGGGACTTAGATCTTCTCAACAAAATCGACCAGCAAAAGAAGAGGTGGGACCCAGATCCTCTCAACGAAATCAATTAACAAGAAAGAAGAGGCATGACCTATATATTCTCAACAAAATCGACCAACAAGAATGGTTTTTTCTCTTGTTGGTTGATTTTGTTGAGACCCAATAATGGGACAAAATCAATTGACTTGTTTCACACCCTGCACACAAACAACAAACACTTTGGTTAGTTCAGAGTACAAAGAAATGACATAAAACAATCATGCCAACAAAGGGTTTTGAAGTCACCATGCATAAAGCTCATTCCATCCCCAAAGACCATGTAGTAAACCGAGCTTGCCATCACCTACAACCATGAAGTAGTTATGACCAAAGAGACTTAACAAGTAGTTGAGTAGTTATGACCAATGACCAAAGAGACTGACTAACTTGCTGAACAACTATGACCAATGACCAAAGAGATTCAATGACTTCCTGTTATAATGTGCACTAGGAGACGTCCTGGTGCAAAGTGCACAAGAGAGGAAACATCACCTAAACCCTAACGTGGTAATGCCGAATGTAGTTTAGGGGATTAGGGTTAAAAGAATAGTAATTTGCCCATCACCATTGATCATGACAACTTTTGAAACTTTTGATCATGACCTTTTATGTTTAATGAACATTTTTGTATGAAAAGTAATTCAATTTTGGCATCCATCTAGTTTGGACACAAGCGACATGCTGACCATTTGTTAGAAATTTGATGCTTGATAACAAGTTGCCATGTGTTTGCTGATCAGGGTTCCATGTGTTTGTTTTGGATTTTTTAAAGTTTTTAGAGGACCTCTGTTTTGAAGCGACATATCTTTCTCAATTCTACACCATTTGATGCAATCTAAATGACTATGGATGCACATATAGGAGAGGAACAAAATTTCTTTAGAATGTAGGATGAGCCAATTCCTCATCTAGGTGCTTTTTTCGTCCATTTGCTTAAATGTTCGGTGACCAACCTAGCTACCCTACTATTATTTCACAAGTATAATTCTATTACTTGCCATTGTCTAATAAAGGTTGTTGCATTTAGGACTGAGTTCTAACACCCAACACATACATATGTCATGGATTTTGGATTCAATGAATGCTGAAAAATATTAGATTTTAGAAATAAAAAAAAGTTGTTTGGAATTAGTGAAAAATATACTAATATTTCTAGAAATGAATGCCTTTAAATACCAAGTAAGAAGTAAGAACCTCATTAGTAATCAGTTCTTTGATAGGCAGTCCAAGTATATTTTTGATCAACATGTGAAAACCAATAGAAGAAAATTACAACATCAAAAAAGGAATTTCATTTCTTTAACTAAACACCCAAAAGTTTTTTTTGCAAAAGGAAGTACCTTAAGGCCATGAATATGTGAGGATGTTGTGACCCTAACCTAAAAGGACTCGCCAATTTTGGGGTGAGACAAGAAAATTAAGGTGGGAGCAAGCACAAGGTCTGGTGTGGGCCAAATCACCAAAATGAGAAAAGAAATGTGTGGGATTCATGCACTTTCATTTGGTAGTTGGGATTTTTTAAGAGCCTGGAATGCTCATGGTCATGTGTGGACTTAATATATGTCTTAATTGAGTGCTATTAATATCATTAAAAAGATGTGGATTAGAGTTACAACATATTGGGGACCTAAAGAAAGACTCTTTTTGATAGTTATATTGGTTGAGGAATCAAAACACAAATTGTCAAAAAAGATTTGAACCATTAATTTAGATTGCAATTTGAAGAATCGAATCATGCCCAAATGAAGAGCTTGATGCAAAGTTGAAAAGTTCACAACAAGAGCAATAAGGCAAAAGAGTATTGCTTTTCTCAATTGGTTGAAGTATCCTAAGGGGCTCAAAAGTTTCCAAACACTAAAACATCTTTTTATATGAAATTAAAATTTTGAAAAAAAAAACCATTTTGATGAAGGGCTTCTAGGGGACCTCTAGAACATGCTACCTATGTAGGAAACTCATTGCAACTCAATTGCATATGATAAATGGTCACCAACAATATCTTTGAACAATCTAAGGGGTTGGAGGGTGTGAACAATCATCTATTCAATATCAACACAAATCTGCTAAAATGACTAGAAAATGTGAATTTTGTCATAAAAAAACTCACATATTTGAAATCATCTCCACAAGGTTTAGAAATCTCAACATTGCCTTTAATTTCCTGCTTTGAACATTCCATCCTTTAGGAGGTGAAAGCAACAAAAAGGTGTATTTATGTACACAGTGGCTTCTTAGAACAGGTTTACACACATCCAGTATGTCAGCCTCTACCAATGTCTAGCACATCCAAAATAACAAGCACGAAGATCAATGGTCTGCTTGTTCAGGCTGCTCTGAGCTTGATAGGCTTTCATTTTGTTTTAGCTTGCCCTGTCCAGCAAGCATCTAAACCTTAGGCATAGAGAGGCATACATAGAGGGAAGTGGTTGGAGCCTCCAGCACCACAAACATATCTTTTAAGCATTCCGCCAGTGACTACTTGGAAGCAGGAAATCCAATTTAGACAGTGGAAAACATATCTATGAGATGTGTAAAACTTGGTAAACTCTATTGCCACAACATAAGCAGTTGTCAACAAAGCAGTTGGTGGTGATATCTAACCCTACAATACTAACATAACCAGAAATTGGGGAATGGAGAAACAGGACATACCGCATAGCAACTAAACCTGCCACTCAGAATGAGAAATGTAGTGAGAGCCCATGCTCTCACTAAATGTAAAATGGTAAAGAGAGGCAACTGCAAGAACCTATAGATTACAACTTTTGTAGATAGTTCTCCTACTGAGGCCCTATATTATTGTCTAAGTTTCCTCATTGCAGCTAAGTCTTTGTTGTCATTTTTGTCTCTGTTTTTGGTTGGAACTCTTTGAACATACTCCAGAGAGTACAGACTCTGGTGGGTTTGGCATACCAAGAGCATTCCATGCAGAGCTTTGGGCTGCTTCTTTGGGGTCATTTATCCTCAAAGTCTTTGGAACCCAGAGAGCACCATCAACTCTCCTACCTTCAAGCTATTCTCTTGGGTGCTTACCCAACACAGGCGTTGCCATGCTAGGTAATCTACTGGTAGGCTGCACACTGCCATTAACTGTTGAGGCAGTAGCTGATGCTGCCCATGGCAAAGGCACAGTCCAACCTCCTCCCCAGCCAGGAGAAACAACCCAAGGAGAGCCAGGCATCCCTGGTATGAGAGATGCCCATGGAAGAACTCCAGCTCCAGTCCACACACCAGTGGGAAGTGGATTCCAAGTTGTGATTCCATCACCTGGGAAGAGCTGCCCAGGTCCAACAGCCCCAGGGCTTACAGTAGGAACTGCCCCAGTCCACCCAACATTAAATCCATATGGCCAAGCCCCATTGTAGAAGCCAAAAGGACTTCCTGCACCATGACCATCCCAAATTGACATTGGTCTGTATGAACCTCCAACATCAGGTTGAAGACCAGGGTGTAATAACGTGGGGCATCCAGTCTTGGCAGCTTCTCGGGTGGCAATTGAATGTGGTTCTGAAAGAGAATGCACGCACTCATCAACAGCTTGCCTCTTCTCCACTTTAGAAGGTACTTCACCAGTGGCACCCACACCATTTTGTGTTCCATCTACAGCTGATTTTTGGCAGGCACTCCCTGATACTTGAAAGCCTCCCATGAGGCTGATCTCACCATCTATTTCCAAACAATAAACTGAACTAATTAGTTCCCACCAAATTGAGCATAGAACAAAGAAGTCCATCAGGAACCAGGGCTTCAGACTCAAGCAAACAGCCACTGAAAGCCATCACCTCACTGCAAGAAGACAAGACCAACTATTTGACCAACCAGAGTATCAACAAACCCCAACTTTGGGAAATGAACCAATAGCAACATGAGTAAAGTCGTTTTATGATATTAGAACATAGAAATTATGAACGAAACCAACTAAAATCAAAGTCCTAATTGTGCATACATGAGTAAAGTTGTTTTCAATGTATATGGTGTTTAGGGTTCAAGTACATTAAACATTAAACATGATCCCTATGAATCAACTTTATCAACTTTTTCCAACTTATCATCTAATTGTTTGAATAAGTTGCAAAACTGAACAATTACAATTTGTCATCATACATGAAATATATCAATTGAAGCTTGAATGTTCAATGCCATAGATGCTCACTTTAGATCCATTAAAGATGTTCAAAACAAATTTTTTGGTAATGTAGATCTTATCATGATTGGTGACTTTTAGCAATGACTATTAACAAGAGACAAATGCATGTTTGAAAACCCCAATGAAAATGTACATGCATCAAGATTAAATTCATGGGAAAACAATGTTTAAGGTTGAAGATCTCATGGGCTCCATTTACAAGACCAATAATTGTAATATATTTTTTAGTGTAGAGATCCATAAGCATATCTATTTTTATATGAATAGTGGTGTGTAATTCGGGTATTTTTCTTGGATATTTGAAAGTTTTTAAAATGGTGGTCATAGGTGATGACAAACATTTATTGTTATAAAAGGGAATAATGTTGGGCTAGGGGTTTGAGTAAAAACATATTCATTATGCTTTTGCATGAGAATATTTGTATAAAATAAATATGGAGTAGTCAAATTTGTTGGTGGTCATCAACAAAATTATGAATTTATATATTTGATGTCTTTTGATGTTTGCGATGCTACTCAAAATTTATTCAAAACTTCTATAAACATCTTATTAGATTGACACATTACTTGTTTTATTTCATAACATTGAGGATGAAAGCACACTACGCCCCCTAAAAAATTGTAGTCACAAATATTGCATTTTTGCATTTGGTTTTTTAATGTAAGTAAAGACATCACATTTTGGATTATTTTTATTTCTTTGAAATATATTGGATTAGATTTAGACTTAGGACAATCATTTAAAAAAAAAAATTCAACAAACATTTGTGAACTTCAACATATGGAGTATATTTGTGACAAAATAATACTCGTCACGGAGTATGAAAAATTGCATACATATTTCAAACTAGGGTTGTGGGTGGAATTTTTTGATGAATTTGTTTGTGGTCATTATTATCGATATACATTAATTGAATCTAGGGCCATTTGGAAGTTTAAAGTTTTTGGTTGAAAATTCGTTAAGAAATGTGTTCTTTTCAATTTTTCAACAATAAAGACAAAATATTTTATGTATTTAAAAAAAAACCCAATACTAAATGAAAGAAAAAGAGATTTTATAGTGAGGCATTGCAATTTTATTTTAGATTTATTTTGTTTAGTAATGTTTTATGAACCACAAACATGAGATCCAATGGCCAACAAAAAATTACACATTATATATGTTGTGTACATTGATTTTATTCAATCCTTTTCATCTAACCATTGGATCGAATTAATCTTGATTTAAAGTGAAATTTGAGTTCTAACATGTTGTTGTGCATATTCTAGGGCATTTTGTTTATGTGTAAGATTGTCAAATGATGTCTTCAAAATTTTAACTTACTACGTATTATGATACTAGTTATACATCAACTTTTTTGGTGAAAATTGGTTCACCCATAATGTGTTTTTTGAGCTGTTTTATTTATGTATGAACTTGGATGGACATTTATAGACAACTTTATATCAGCCGCCCGCACTTAAGCACAACATGGTGCCCAGCAGCGACTCCGTTATAAGTTGTAGACTTGCACTTACTACACCATGCAGAACTTCGACATGAGGATATTATGAAAACCTTGCTTACAATATGACAACTGCATGCACGATCATGATATATGATCTCCAACAGTTGATTTAGTCACTCCTGATTGCTCAAACTTCTTACCTGTTGTTCGGGTGTGCACACTGATCATACATACATAGACTGCATCACCCATGATCTCACATCTCCGCTCCTTCAATTCTCATGGGTGCCTTCCTCAGCAGTACGCCTACAACAGATTAAACTACAGATACCAGCCATAAGGGTCGTCGAATTACAGGTCGACAACGTATCTAATAATACCAACCATGATCATGACGTCCTCATGTACGAACCTTCATCATTATTTGTTATCTGCATTTGCTGCACTCGGCCTGTAAAAGTTTTCCAACGATGTTCTAAGTTAGCTGGTGGTGGTGGAGACAAATAAACATAGGGAGGACTGATCAGCAGGAGGAGATTAAAGCTTGGCAGATGGAGGAGGAGAAGGCACTGGAGAATTAGAAACTGGATATGGCACGGTGGAGACGTACGACCATAAGGACGCCATGAGTAAGTGAGAGACGATTAAGGTGCCGGAAGTGGAGGCTTGCTTTTTACACCACAAGCAAATGGCGGTAATTTGCTCACTCCAGGTCGGTAATTTCCTTGGCCTGCTACAAGAGCTGGTAAGACCAGAGCTTGAGATACAATCAAACCCAAAAGCAACAACAACAATGCAACTTTTTTTTTGTTCTTACATTATTGAATTCGAAACATACCTTTTTATTTTGGGAAAAAAATCATCAAAATTTGAAAAAAAATTGGAAAACTTTTTGCAACATTTGGACCAACATTTTTTGGTCAATTTCCTCAGGTACATCAACTGATGAGGATTCCAATATTAATTAGCATTAAATGGCTTCTGTCCTAGGTGGGCTGTAACGTTTTTACAACAGTGCTCCTAGGAGTGACAATGTGACTACTTTAGTTATTTTTATTTCGAAAAATGGCGAAAAAAACTTTTTAAACCACAAAATCTGGGTTTTTTTTCATTTTTTGAAAATATTCACCAAGTTTCAAATTTTCACCAAAAAAAGCATTCATTTGGACTTTGATTTTAGTTTGGTAACATTTTTAAAACGAGTTTTAAAAAAATGTTTAGACAAGTTCTAACAATTTGTTGCCATTTAGTGATAAATTCCTCTTGGGATGCTAGCCAATGACACAAAATTAGAAACTTGAAAAAAGAATCATTGCTTGGCAGAATTTTTCTTGGACTTTTTGGGATTTTGAGGGGGGGGGGCTCTTTCTATTAAAAAATTGAGAATATTTCCAGAAAGTTTTGAATTCTCTTTTTCACACATGAATGATGAAAATAGTGAATTGTTTATAACCTTTTGGGTAAAATGATTTCTTCATTTTCAAGTGCTTGTGACAATGGCTGTTGCATCAAAATAACGAACAATGTGTATGAAAAAATGATTGAAATATGAGTTTGATGAAACGCTATTGCAAAAATAAAAAGGTAAGTACAATCCATTTTCAAGCCTTGGGTGAATTAGCACCACCGTTGGTACCATGGTAAAAACCTCAAAATCCATTTAAATTGCTTTTAAATATTATTTGGAAATATCCAATGGTTAGACTAAATCAAGGCCTTTGACTCCAAATCTAACATTTTTTAGGCTAATGAACACTGATGGGCCTCACTAAAACATGAAGGTGCCAATGTAGGTGTTGGTCACATTGGCCCATCACCTTTGTAAGAGTACAGATTTTGTGAATCGCATACACAACCAGAGATAATGCAAGTTCATCCCAACAATGACAATGGGATGAGATGCACACTTCATTTATGCAGTAGCAATCAAACCCTTAGCCTTCCAATGAAAAATAAGAAAATCCATGAATTTATGTGGACTATTTTAATATATGTGTACCGATCTAGACTATCGATATTATTGTGGAATGGTTACAATGACACGAAAACTAGATCAATCATAGTCATTTTTTCATTTTTGTCTTGCTTATTTTCCATAATATTTTTAACACCATATTTTTATCATAGCCTTTTGGCTATTCTTAACCACCTGTCATGCTTATACATGGTTTCATACATGATGGCCAGTAACGGGCATGCCTATGTGCGCTTTTAGGGTTAATGTATGGTCTTAGGTGATTGTACGTTATTAGGTACTTAAGGTTTTAGTTTGTTGGCAGTTATATTATAGGCCAAGCCCTTCCTTTCTTTTTTTAATTTTTCTAGAATTCCTTTGTTAGGAGAGTTTCCTCCATAATCAGATAGGATTTCTATATGTTCATGGTGGCCATCACACGACCATTGTCTAATACATTACATCTTTTTCTTTCTTTGCAATTTAGCTCTTTTTTTCATTCAATTTAAAAAAAACTTTACTTTTGTTGTTTCATGTTGAAAACAGTAGATTTTTTGTGTTTTGGGAGTTTTTGAGTTGTTGCTACTGGTGTTGTTGCTGCCAAAGGAAGCGCAAGTTGTTGCTGGTGTTATTGGAGGGAACTTGCGTTGTTATAGTTCTGCCAACCAATAAAGCAGGTTTCAAACCTCCTTCCCCCTTCTTTTTCTTTTTTTCGCTCTCTTTCCCTTTCTTTCTCTCACACAGAAATAGGAGGAGGCGGTCTTCAAGGAAGGTCTTGAAGCTGCTGAGTAAAAGAAAAACAAAAATTTAGGCAACGATGCCCGCCATTGTTGTAGAGCAGCATAGCACCGCTTGCTATAACGGAACATTGTTGCAGCAATGCGAACTTACAACGCTCCCACGACGTAAGTTGTAGTGTCGCAACATTCTGAGCTGCAGTGCCACAACGCTGTAACATTACAAGCTGTAGTGCCATTGTTGCAACGTTGCGAGTTGTTAACGCTATAGTGCCATCGTTGTAACAGTGCCAGAACAACAGCGCCGCAGCGCCATTGCAGTAGCAACAACACCATAACAACGCCATTGTTGTTGTAACAACAACATCGTAGTAATAATATTAGAGCAACGTAGTGCCATTGTTGCAAAAGCAACGCCACAGCAACAATGCCGCAGTGCCATTGCAACAATAGCAGCGTCGCAGTAATAGCAATGCCGCAACAATAGCAACACCATTATTATTGCAACATTGCGAGCTATAGCACCACAACAATAGCAGCACCATTGTTGTTCCAACGTTGTGAGCTGTAGCACCATCGTTGCTATAGCATTCCGAGTTATAATGTTGTAGTGTCATTACTACTGTAGCGTTGTGAGTGGCAATGTTGCCATTGTAACAATGGCGGTTGACCTTGGTCCGTCCGACATTCGTTCGACTTTCGTTGATTTCCATTCGACATTCATCAAACTTTTGTTGGACTTTTGTTGGACTTTCGTCCTACGCCCTGTCGTCCTATGCCCTGTGCCCTGCCATCTTGATGTCTTGCGCCCTATTGTCTTGTGTTTTGTCGTCCTTCGTCTTATCATTTTGCCATCCTACTTTTTCATTCGACATCTATTTGACTTTCATTTGACCTTCGTCCGACCTTTGTTGGACGTTCATTCGACCTTCATGTAACGTATGTCTATCACGGGTCATTCCCAACGATGCACTGTATTCTTCAAACTGTACGTTATGTTAAAATTTTGTAGCTAGTGCTGTGTATTATCACAAAATTTTGGGGCATGGGACAACACCATGTCCTCGGATGATGAGAGCACTATCGTTCAGCCAGAGCCCAGGTATCAGTTACGAAGTAACACACAATCCTTTGAGCCGATTTCTTTAAGCTCACGATCTTCACGACGGTACCATCAAACATCTATAACACCACTGTCATCCAGTACATATCCTACTAAGAATTCAGGTTTAAGTTACACTACATCAACGATACATCAAAGTCCATTTGGAGGGGTTAATCAGTGAGGTACACCAACTGTTGCACCTGCTTTCACACCATCATTGTATATTTCGTTCCAAGCCGTAACTTCTACACCCATATGCACCATGGAGGTCAATAGTTCTTGTGAGAGAATTGTGAAGTTTAGCAGAAGGCCAAGTACCATTTTTTTGAAGGAGTTCAAAGCAACTTTTTCAATTGTGGTTTGTGAATTGGAGTTCAAGTATGGTGCTAATTACACCGAAGCGGGTTTTTGTAAAATTTGGAGATTCATACACTTTATTGGATGTGTACAACATTTCCGAAAAGTTGGAACTAGCTCATGCACACTATGAGGCCAATACTATGGGGCCTCCATCATGTTGAAGGCCTTAACCTATGCCAATTGCACCAACTAGATCATCACATTCTTTTTCAAGGGCTAAAGTAGTGCACTTGGCTACACCCATCCTACCTTCTTGTAACTATTGTGGCAATCCTGCCCACAAAGTTAGTGAATGCAACATTCCTTTTGAGGATCTCTTTTGTGATTATTGTGGGAAAGAGGGACATCAAGAAAATGTCTGTTTTGCCAAGTTCCCAGAATGGAAGTAACTTCGATTACCATGGCAAAATTTGCTAACATCTTCTGTTGTCCCTTAACCAAAAGCCAAGGCACCTCAACCTTCCATTCAGCTTTGCCCACCAAGGGTAATTCCAACAAGAATGTTAAGAAGAAGGAACACAATGTTGATAAGAAGGAGGTGCTTCAAGCCCATGCAATTCAAGTTTAGACTCTACAAAATGAACTCGAATCATTAAGGGCCTAACTTGCTAATCTAAAAAGCAAGTCCTCCCAACCAGCTAGTCATGCCCAACATGTACAAGGTTAAGGATCACGAGAGGGACCTCCTAGGTCGTTCTATGGCCTCCCACACGATGCCATGGTTGGGGAGTATGTTCTTTCCACTGCACACAATTCTAGTTTCACACCAGAATTTGTTATTTCTTTTTACCCTTCCTATGTGGCGACACAAGAGGTTAGTGTGGCACCCAGAGTTTTTGCCATTAGGCATGTAATTCAGATTGATGGACTCACATCTGGTTCAAGTCCTATTACCAGGGCTAGAAGAGTTCGAGCAATCATGCCACAATCTTTTCGTCCTTTCAACATGGAAGAAGAATGTACATTGTTAGCGAAGGGGGAGGAGATTACTACACCATAAGTTGTTAGGGCATCAAATTCCCATGTCCCAGGAATACATGTACATCATGAAAACACACAATTTTCCACTGATCAATTTATGGAATGCCAATTTCAAATGCATGAAGTGGCGCAAAAGTTTGTGAGTACACCATTGTTTAGTTTTCAAGATTTGAAGCCAAGCACCAGGGACATAATTGTAGTACTAAAGGATACCCTGAACACTACAGCAAGTCCTCTACCAATCCCTGATTCACATGCTACAGAGGTCCCATCCAACACCTTGGAGAGACATTCGATTAGCTCACGTGTTACATATGGCGTTCGTAATCTGGTCACTAGTTCTAACATGGCTAAACTAGTGGGCTTTCCTACCTCTGATTCTACATTCACATATTAGAAGGGAGTTAAGAACACTTCATTTATGGATTTGTTACTCAACAAAGGTGTTGTGGATAACCATTTTCTCCACAAAGTCTCTCACTCATTTCCAAAGGTGGTGCCTAATGAAAGAACTTCCATCGCCACTGGAGTTGCCATTGTCGATAATACTGGGTTAGCAATCCAAGTGGGAGGACATACACCCAAAGTGGTATTTATTGATACAGGTGCCCCACTAGTGATTCTTGGAGTTCAATTCGCCAAGAAGATGGGCATGCTTGATTCCAAACTACGGAAATCTATGTGGTAGATTCGCACCACTAGTGGGAACGTAGAAGAGGTATTTGGGGAAAGTTCAGATTTGATTACACTTAACTTCAATGAAAGTATAGATCATGAACTTTGCTTATAGGTCAGATGTTTAGTCACCAATGCCATTAGTTATGATGTGCTCACTGGGCAAGAGGCCCTGTTTCCACCAGGTTTGACACGTTCCCAAGTCCCTAGTTAGCCCCAAGTTGGGGCTAAGTCACTTAAGTTGCGGAATTTCTGGGACTTCGGGCACGCTCCCAACTTCCAGCACTAAAAGGGGTGAGAGGGGCATGCTGAAAGCTCCGAGATTAGACTAGGAAGAAGGATAAGCTTACTTAGTTATTCGGTCCTGCATTCAAATCTAACCAACAAGTTGGTTAGAACTCATTCTGTACATTTTCGGTGTTGGGACAAGCCACGGGCGACCTTGGACTCACTTGATTCACCACAGCCTGGACTCGAGGGAAGCCACCACCTTCCCCCATATAGTATTCTCTGCAGCTCTCTGCCGCACTTGCATCCAAATGGTTTTTTTCCTGGGACTCCCAAAGTGGAGTCCTGAAACTGTCCCGGTTTGGACTCCCAGGACTTTGGGTGTTCATAACTTCTCGCCTCGAGCTCGGATTGGGACGTGATCTGAATCAAAGTTGTAGCTCTCCTTGAGGGCTTTTCAACGATGTGTTGCATTTCACCTACACACATCGGCATCGAGTCGATTCCTGACTTTTAGTGGTTGGGAGTCAAATTGCCAGTTTGACTCCCAGCCCTTCTTTCGACCATAACTTATGATGAAAATGTCCAAATGGCTCATGCGAGGCCATTTAGGACATCTAAACTTCAAGACCTTTTCAACGGTATAAAGAACACTTCAATGCAAGGTGTTTTGACCCCTGTAATTGTGCTTTGAGTTTTTGGGAGTCCTAGAGGATTCCCAAATCCCATTTTCAGGAGTGTGAGTGGCGACTTCACACTTCCTTCAAAGTGGGGTTGTGACAGTATAGGTTAGATGTTTAGTCACCAATGCCATTAATTATGATGTGTTCATTGGGCAAGAGGCCTTGTTTCCACCAGGTTTCATAATTGACAACTAATTTGAACATGCGTACTACTAAGTGGATTGGGAGACTGATGGCCACCACTTGGGATACATACTTCTTCATTTACATGGGAACCATAGTCCTATGGCTCACCATTGTATGCTCAAAGAATCACACACCATTTCCTTCATCCAACAAGTTAGCCACGAGTGGATAGAGGGAGATGAGGAGGAGATAGCTTACGCTCAAGCTATTGAAAGCTTGAAGGTGGTTCTTATTGACATTCAACACGAACCAAAGGTTTTAGAGAGGTTCAAAGTAGCCCACAAGCCCTTGGTCAAAGCTTTGTCTAGTTTTGAAAGCATGGAAAGCCATGGCGAACCGATTAAGCCATTATTTCATCAACTAATCACCTGGACACCACCTAAAGAAGGGATTACATTACTAGAGCTTTTTGGTGGTATTAGTACAAGTCTCGAAGCCCTACTACAGTCAAGGATGGTGGTTCGAAAGTATTTTTACATAGACATTAATCCTATTGTAGGGTAAGTGGCAACATAAAAAATGAAGGAGTTCACAACCAGATTTCCACAATAGTTTGCAACCACCACATAGAAGGTTAGTTTCACATTTTTGCCCTCTGACAGACAACTAATTCAAAAAAAAACATATGGAATTACTTGGCCTTGTCGACCTCATCATTTCAGGTTGGGAATGTGAAGGATTTTCAGCGGTTGGATTTGGAGAAGGCTTAAGTGACACAAGATCTAGTCTTTGCACATACATGATACAATTAATCACCTGGGCTCAATCCATTTCTCTTGCACTTGGTTATGTAATTGAGAACACCCTTTTTTAGCTTGATCAAAGGGAGAAAGTCCATGAGCACTACACATTGATCAAGCATTACCTTGGAGAGCTGCTCCTACTTCATACAACGCAATCCGGTTCCTATGCGCATTGGTTGTGCAATTGGTGGACCAACTTGGCACCATTTTTAGTTATGCAACTAGTTATGAAATACATTATCAGAGACCCCAACCTATAGGTTTCTCACATATTGGATGATCAAAGTTCTTGCCAACCAGTTACAAGGAAAACCAAGAGGTGCTTGGCCCACCTTTGTCTCCTTCCCAAGAGCACATGCCTTTCAAGGAGATGGACTAGGCCTGGTGTATCGTCATGCTTCAGCCACTTGGGATGAACGAAGCCCAGAAGAAAGAGAAAGGGCTATGGGGTTCTAAGCTGGCACTACTAGTCGCACTAAAGTGACTAGATTGGAGCATAACGCTCTACTGGGGAGAGGCATGGACCTGAACGTCCTTACATGGTTGTTGGTAACTTGTGTACTCTTTCAAATGTACACAACATCAACATTAATACAATCAGCTTACAATTTTGGCGATGCAACCACATGGCACCCCGACCAAATACATTTACCTATCTTCAACACTCTACATTTCACTCTTAGTGTTGGGGGGGAAAGAGGTACCATGTAATTTGACTCAAGTTGTGTCTAATACACCTAGAGGTACATTAGTTTTTGGAAAAACAATACAACCTTCTACGAATCTGCGCAATTGGATAGTGGAGAACCCAATACACCAAGTTCTTCAAACACACTTTCCAATTCCATTCCATGTGTTTCCAACTACCCTTTCGTTATGGGGAACTAGCTCACCAAGAAGGAGAGAGACTAGGTCACAGACTTGTTAATTAAATATGAGAATGTGTTCGCATTCTCAATGAAAGACTTGGGTAGGTGTAAGACCATGCAGTTTTCTATAGACCTTACAAATGAGACACCCGTCTATCGAAGGAAGCATAGGTTAAGCAAGCATGAGTGGGAACTGGTAGATGAAAGATGCAAATAGCTCCATGAGGTTGGTCTTATTCAGCTATCAAGTTTTGATTTCGCAGCTGCTACAATAATGCCAGCAAAGAAAGATTCAGCTAGATTATGGAATGAAAAAAGGATGTGCAAGGATTATAGACCTTTGAGCCTAATTACACCTCAGGATAGGTACCCCATGCCCATCCTTGAAAAATTGTTTGATAACATTGGAGATTCAAACATCTTCATAATTGTGGATCTGAAGCAAGGTTTCAACTAGATTGTGCTCTCTATGAAGGATTGCAAGAAAACGACACTCCATGGAGCCTTCTTCTTGCCTTGGAGGTAGTCTATCTACTAGAAGGCTTCATAAAGAGACATCATAAATAAATGTCTTAAGTTATCTATTTGCTATGTCAGTTAACAAGTTATGGGAATGGCTTGTGATGCCTTTTGGATTTAAGAATGCACTTGTCTTCTTTCAACGAATCATGGACTAGGTTCTCGAAGGGGCAAATTTTCTAAAGTGCTACATAGATGACATCCTAGTGCATAGCAAGAGATTCCTGCAGCATTTGGCTCATCTTGAAAAATTATTCAAGAAGGTCGACGAAGTCAATATGAAGATCCATCCTAAAAAGTGTGAGTTTATTGTCACCTCAGTAATCTACCTTGGACATATAATTTTGCCAAATGGTATTATGGCTCATTGGGCCAAAGTAGTAGCCATTTTGGAGATGCCCAATCCTACTAATGTTCACATGTTGAAAAAGTCATCGAATTATGTAATTATTACAGAATTTATGCCCAAGATTTCAGTACTATTGCTCATCTTCTCTATGCATTGTTAAAGAAGGATGTTGCTTGGACATGGAGTGATGAGGCTCAGGAAGCTTTTAACACACTCAAAGAAAAGCTTTCAGAGTTTTCCATTTTGAGAAGACTTGATTTCAACAAGGTCTTCATTCTACACACTAACTTGAGTGCTCTTGGTATTGAAGCTATTCTTGGCCAACTTGATGAGGAAGGCAAGGAATATGTTATCACCTATGCATCTTGAAGCAACAAGGCTGAGAATAACTATTCTTCATATAAGGGGGAGTGCCTTGCTGTTGTATGGGCTGTCATACATTTCAAGCCTTATCTTTATGGCACCAATTTGACTTTGTATATCGACCACCAGCCTATCAAGTGGTTGATGACCAACGATAAACTTATTAGTAAGTTAGCTCATTGGGTGCTTATACGTCAAGAGTATGAGTTCAAGGTTATTCACCAACTTGGTATTACACATCAGAATGCGGATACCATGTCACGGAAACCCTTCACTACCTCTGAAGATTTTTCAAAAGCCAGGAAAGATTTTGACCAAATTCTAGCAATACATGTATCTAATGCATCTAGTTATCTTACATTACTACAATGTAACCTAGTTGAGCACCCCATTGTGGATATATGGGAAAACTTGGACACTCTGAGGTTTCTTCAGCATGGGGAATACCTTCCCTAAGTTACATCAAGTCAGTGAGATCGCATGCAACAATGGTCCAAACGCTACTCATGGAGGGACAATCACCTCGTCCGATGCTTACCACAAGGCGACATAGTGGTTCCACCACCACATGAACGGCCTAGTCTTATTCAAAAAGTACATTCAGAGCTTGGACATTTTGGAGTTAAGCGCACCTATAGCCTTCTCGCTCCTCATTACCAATGGAAAGGTATGTATGTTCAAGTTCGAGACATCATTGCTAGGTGTGAACAATGTGATAGAATGAGAACTTCTTTCTCCTTTCGATAGCTCACATTTTCTCCACTCCCTATTCAAGGCATGTTCTATCATTGATCATGTGATTTAGTTGGAAAGTTACCATAAACCTCCAAGGGTAATGTTTACATCGTGATTATGATTGAGCATTTTTCAAAGTCGGTTGAGCTTGTTGTGCTACCAGACAAGTCATCACACTACACCAACCAGGTTTTTTTACAACAGGTTCTAAGTAGGTTTGGGGCTTGTGCTGAATGCCTTATTGATCAAGGATCAAAATTCAAGGGAGAAATCCAAGACCTATTTGACCATGCTCTCATTGACCATCGTTGGACTTTAAAAGATCATCCCCAAGTTGATGGCCTTGTAGAAAGGATGGTTCAAATGTGCAAGAAGGGACTTTAGAAGATTTGCATCACTAAGAACAAAGAGGATTGGGATTTGGCCCTCCCTTACATTACCATGGGTTATAGGATGTCCAAACACACCTTTTTATCTCATTTCTCTTCTTACTTTTTACTTTTTGGGAGACATCCCATTCCACCCTTTTCCATTGTTGCTCAAATGGACTAGGTTGTGGACTTGGACTCCCTAGTCATTTGGGCTAGGGTCATTGTAGAAAAGGCTGTTCTATTTAGGAAGGTTATGCCCATGGCCATGGAGAACTTGTCCATTACACAACAACGAGACATCTTATGGTATGCACACACACGAGGTGGTAGTTACAAACCTAAGGTGAGACAATTTGATGTTGGTGATTTTATGTATCTCCAATAGCAACCCAATGATACTTTAGACACTTCTTTCAGTCGCACTATCTTGAGGATGAAGGCGATTAGGCCTTCAGGTGTGTTGGAATTGCAAGGAGCAGACAGACGCACAATTCAAGATCATTCCAAAAATTATGCACCTTGCCACTTGTTGAGCTTAGATCCTACCATCATCACATCGATTTGGATTCCTCCACTTGATTATCCATGTCTGGTATGTCAGAGGATAGACGATGCTGATTAGATGCTACTTTGCGATAATTGTCGCAACCCCACTTTGGCCAAGGGTGAAGCCCAACATTTGGAAAAGTTGGGGATTTGGAGTCCTTCGGGACTCTCGAATGTTCAGAGCTCGACAGCAAGGCCCAAAACACCTCGCATTGAAGTGTTCTTGGTGTCATTGGAAAGGTCTTGAAATGTAGATATCGAAAATGGCTTCGCATTGCTTCTTGTACCTTGATAAACAAACCTTTTAGTTAAGGCTTGGTTGTTGTGACCAAGGCGCGAGATAGGAAAAGGAGTCATGTCAAATAGCTTAGGTCAAGAGTAGACTTGACTTAAGTCCTCATGAGGGGAAGAAATGGAAA
>Ga0116231_10003050_pt1 | contig 35005 bp, 19 predicted proteins | sample S1TSphgellanicum_2_FD_89695 | JGI IMG/M metagenome (GOLD analysis project Ga0116231, IMG submission 89695) | Host-associated microbial communities from peat moss isolated from Minnesota, USA - S1T2_Fd - Sphagnum magellanicum MG | ecosystem: Host-associated > Plants > Peat moss > Unclassified...
AGTTCTAGAGACTTTCTAGCTCTAGACCTTTTTCAACTTTCTCACCAAACAACCTAAGCTCTGATACCATGTTAACAAATAGGAGATCTACTCAAGTGCAAACATAAATCTTTATTGAAAGGAGAGTACAACATAATGCTCACAACACAAAACACAACATCAAGAACTCTCCAAGGTTTTTGTCACAAGAAATACACAAACTTGTGTAATGAAGAAAAGAGAAGCAAACCATCAACACCAAGGTATTCACTACAAGACCAAACCACAAATAACCAAACTAAAATAAGTAACGAAAGTAATTCAACCTTGTGAAAGTAACCTAGTTACTTTCCTACTCCAGTAACTAATGAAAACTAACTAGTTGAGCTTGAATTCTCAACAGAACTTGGGTATGAACACATAAATTAAATACCACACCCGCCTAATATGTAGTCTATTGTCTGGCTAGTATTCACTACATATTTAGGATTTGAGGTTTTGTGGACCAATTCTTTTAATGTGAAGGAGATTCATGTTTCCACTCAAACCTTGAAAAAGTTACAATACTTCACCTCTATCCAGGTGTTGTTTGCACTCATAAAAAGCTAAGGTTAAGGTGATGGAAAAGGGGGGTCACTATAATGAGTAATGAAGAGGAGAGAAGGAACACACTACAAATCTTTTCAAATTTGTGTTTTAGCAATGGCTACAACAAATGTTTGTGCGGTTGAACCTTTTTGTTGTTCCTTGTACATTGATGTGATTTTGTAGTTATTACAAGAACTTGTGCACTATGAATATGGTCAAATATGATGTTTGTGAATGAACTCACTTGCTCAAGAATTTTATTTTTTTGCTTTTGGTGTTTTCTTCTTAGTATGCATTTGGTGACTAGTGTTGATGGCTTGGTTTAACATCATTGTAGTTTACATCATTGCCATTTTGTTATTTGGAAGCAATGTCTAAATTAAGGACTTGCTCAACATTGTGTCACAAAATTGAGCTTCATCCTTCTTGTGGTGCGGTTGACTTTGTTGGTCATCTTGATGGATGGATTAAGTTGAAATAGTCTCAATATTTTCAATATTTTCAAAGGCTTGCCACAAGGTATTGGGGTGAAAGCATGGTAAAGTATACAATTCAATTACCTTGGTAGTCTACTTATCAAGCTAATAAGAAGTAGGACTAAAACCCATCATAAAATTATTATACATTTAATATTTTTACTTAAATGATGAAAAAAAAAAACTTATTCACTATTATGAATAATTTTTTAAATTTTACGTTGTAAAAATAGGTTTCAAGTATACTTTTCTAAATGTAACTAGCTATTGAAGCCTATTTTTTGCAACATTACATTTGTTTCAAGTATGTGTCAAGTATATTTTACCAAAAAGAAAGTAAATTTTATTTATTTTCCTTCCTTTGAATATACAATGATCTTTATGTTATAACTTCACACAAATCTATTTTATTAAATTTTCCAATGAAAAAATACTTTTGAACACCATATTGGCAAGTCAAATTCAAAAGTACTTGTTCCCTACTTTTATTATTCCAATTTTTTTCAAATTTTGTATTCAACTTAATACAAACCCAATGGAAAGCACCATGGTTTCAAAATGAAATTTAAATAAAAATTGAATATACTTTCTTGTGTTTTTGTGAAAAATTGTCTCTTTTAAAACTTGATTTTTTTGTATAAAATACCATGCTTTCACCCATTGGGATAAACTTTTTAATACAATGCATTGTGGAAATCTTGAAGGATTTAGACACATGCTCTAACTTCACACACTGCCAACACAATATGATCATGCAAAAGCTTTAAAACAAGACTAGAATGAACTTTTTTAAGTTGATATTTTGATCATGTCAAACTACACAAATTGAGAATAAATGTGGTTGATGTAAATTGGAACCAAAGTGGTGCATGGACAAACCACAAGTTAACACAAACCCACAAGATTCATCCAACCCAAATGAAACACCCCTAGGTTAATCAAGCACAGTATCGAAGGCAAATAATATGTCAATTTTTTTGCTTTTAACAAAATTTAACCCAAGGTGCAATCCTCAACTCTCACGCAAAAAAAGGGTGTTGGAGCTCCAAAATGTGATTAAAAAGAACTCACAAGTTTCAATTCAAGGTGAAGTTAATATGCATTGGCAAACTAAACAAAAGGGTAATCAATGCAAATTGAATCCAAAATGGTGCACAAATCATAATTAACCTCACAAGACACACCATGGCTCAAACTTGGGAATCTAGCTCATGTCATTTTCCTCCCTATAATATATATTTTCTATTAACAATGGGGATTGCATCAAAGTGCGAGAAAAATCTCAAGATTCCATAATGGGAATTCTAAAATTTTACCAAGTTATGAATCTCACAACTTTTTGGGCTCATGACTCTCACATATGAGCTCCAATTGAAAAAAAATTAACTTAAAAGTTATAGCCCTTGGAAATAACTTTTTCCAGTGACATATTGAAAGCTCTAATCATAGGTGTTGTGACCCATGTTTCTTGCATTTTCATGGTTAAAAATCAAAATGTTAATTTAACGTCCAACTATTCTTTTGGCCATAACTTGAACTTCAAATCTCAAAATGGAAAATGTGAACCCATGTTCAATATTTAAAATTCAAGACCTTTCCAACAATTTAATAATGGCCTAATTTGAACAAACATTTGTTCTTTACACTTTTGTGGATCAAAGATTCAACACACTATGAAATTTCAATTTTCAAATAGGAAACCACTTGGGAGTGTTAGGACTCACTTTCCCACTCTTGTGGATCCCACACATGTGGGAGTGTGTTTTGGTCTTAGGACATTTTTTTTGCTCACTTGCATTCTCATGCATTAACCTTGGTCGTGAGCCCAAAACTAGGTCATAACACCAAACTTCAAAAAAATCACCACACCCTTTCAGATAACACACACTATACATTGTAACTCCCCATGGGCATTACATCAAAATGGCATCTTTTCTTGGGACTCCCAAACAAGAGTACCAAAACTACCAAGTTATGAGCCTTGCAATTTTGGGGTTCATAATTTTTTTGTTTCAACTCCAATTGGAGAGATTTCAAAATAGAAGTTTTAGCCTTTAAAAAATAAATTCCAATGAAATATTATGATTTTGAATAGGAGCTTATTTGACCCCTCTTTTGGACAGCTTGGTAATTAGGAATCATGTTGGCAATTTAACTTGTGTTTCATGATTTTAATTTGGAAATGCTACTTTAGTTATTTATAATTCAAGACCTTTTTTATGGTCTAAAAAAAAGTTTGATTTGGAAAAAGTTTAGTTCCCCAAAACTTGTTCCAAAATATTAAAACACCTTCAAACTTTCAATTCCCAAAGATTCTAGGAGTTTAACTTGACTAAAGTGACCTTTTTGACCATGTGACAAACTAAACATCTAGTCAAAAAGGCTAGAGGTCTATCAAAATGACCAAGGCTTAGTCAAATTGACCATACTCAATGGCCATTGTGATTTACAATTAGTCAAATTGGCCAATTTTATTTGACACCTAATCAAATCAATCATACTAATTAACTACTTAACTTACAAGTTTATTTAGCTTAGGATACATACCAAACTTAAGTGCATAGTTAGTAAGCCATAGGTTGGACATATTACATTTAGTAAATACTTATAAAGTTTAACAAGTTATTTACATGTTACCTTTAAGCGCATGTAGGTACTAAAACATAATACATTAATTAATTATTAATTATTAATTATTAATTAATACTCAATAATCTATGATTAATATTTTATATTTTCAATTAGTCACCGAAAAAATGTTAATTAATAACCAATAACTAGTTTATCCATCAACTTGTTAATTGATTAATTATTATTGTCAAATTATCAATTTTATCTAATTTTTTGGCTAATAATTGAAAATAATTTATAAAAATTAATAGTAGTCAATAATATAATTAATAGTTATTGATAGGTGATTACTTAAAACTAATTTGTTAGTTAATAATAAGTTGTTACATATTAATTGATTATTATTTCATAGTAAATAATTAGTAATAAGTTATTAATATTAAATAATAAAAATTCAGTAATTAATAGTATATTATTTATTTATTTTTAAATATTTAACACTTCATAGGAAATATTCAATAATCAGCCATTTATAGTGAATAATTATTTATTAATAGTAAATAATCATTAATTAATTATTAATTGAATCAATAGCATGTAATAACCTATTAGGCGTAGGTACTTACATGTTATCTAGGTAGATATTTGGTACGTGTTATAACCTCCTATTTAGATAAGTAATACAAAAATATTGAAGTTCATTGATGAATGCTATAATATGTACATCAAAACAAAAAAAATAATCAAGTTTATTACAATATGATGACAAAAGTTTTTCAACGTTTGAAGTGGTATTCCAATGGTAAAGACTTGACTCCTCAAAGTGGAGGTGAGGAATTCAAGTCCTCCCACATACAGCATTGGCTACTTAGGTCACCTTAGCTTTACATAGATTAGATAACTAGCTAGGTCGCATAGGCAAGTAGGTCTAAGGTTGGCCATCTAGCTTAGGGGGCCTAAGCTAAATAGGGTAGGTAGATAAATTATTTTATTTTATTTTGTACATTAATTATTAGGTAATGTAGGTAGCTAAATCTATTAATATACATAAATAAATAAATAAATATGATTGTAATTATAGATCATTATTATTTTAAAATTAAATCATTTATAGTTGTTGTCAAAATATTGTTGACTAGTAAAAAAGACAATAAAAAATTCCAATAAAAAAACCAACCAAAGAAACCTAGTTAAAATGGTTGAGTCCAAATCAATTTGTCCAAAATGGCACTTTGGTGAAGTTGAACATGGTGACATTTGGGGTACTTTTTGGTCAATTCTTCTAGTTTAAAAAGTCATGTTTTCTTGTAGTGGGTAGTCATTTCACTTTTCATTGATGAATTTTGTCATCAATGCTCCAATGATCTTGTTGGTGAATTTACTAACTAATTCAATGGGTCTTATGAAATCCAAACCCTATTTCATAAATGTTTTTCCATTTAACATGGTTATCAATTTGACCATGTTAGATGTGATTAAGTTGATAATCTTTTAGTAATCATCACAATTATGATAACAATCATAAATGTCTTAGTAGAGCTTAGACCACCAATACTTAGCATTTAAGATCTTTTGGTAAATGATATAAACTAAAAAGTGTCTTCCTCCAATTCCTTAATGCATCTCATGTAGTATCAATTTGATTTTGTCTAGTTGAAGGCATCTTCATAAAATCTAGTCATGTCCCATTCAATAAAGTTGTCCTTCAAAAATAGTAAATGGTAAAGCTTTCAAAATGAACTTGTTTTTCTATTTAGTAATGAACTATGTAGGAAATTCTTTATTGCATATATATTTGTATACCTCTTGTAACTAGATCAGCTGCAAAGTGAAAAATGTGGCATTAATCATTTGATATAGTATTTTTGTTCCCTTTATAAAGTTTGGTAACCACAAAACAACATCAACTATTGAGTGGAATCATCCATGCTTGTATAGTATCAAAAAATTGTACTCTAAGAACAAAAGAAACCATTGTGCAATTTACTTTAAAATTTGCAGCTTTCGAGTAGATGGACTAACATTATATGGTCCAAATAGAAAAAAAATTAGTTTCCTAGTAAATAATGTCAAAATTTGTGCAAGACATACACAATAGCCAATGTCTAACATTCAATAGTTGTTAGTTTTGTTTGACATTGTTGAAAAGTTCAAAAGCAATCAATTGATTATATTTATTCGCAATGTTTTGTGTTGACAATGTTCCCTCAACAAAATTGGATGCTTCAATATGACATGGAGTTCAAAATCCCAATGAAGTGCAATCAAAATTGGTGCATCCACATACCAATTTTTTATTGTCTCCCATGCAGTTTAACATTCAGGCATTCATTCAAATGTTTTCACTTTAGACTTGAGTTTTATAATTGGTGCCATTATGAATGTAAGATTCTTGATGAAGCATTGGTAAAACTACACCACTCCATTGGACAGTTGAACGTCTTGTGGATTTTTTTGTGGAGGCATGTCTTTGATTGCTAAAATCTTATTTGGGTCAAGTAGTTTTCCTTCATTGGAAACAATGTGCCCCAAAATCCCTAATGAATATACAAAAAACATGCATTTCTCAGGATTCAAATTGATGCCAAAATTTTTGCATTTTTCAAAACAAAGTTAAAGTTTTAATAGATGCGTGGCCATGTCATTCAAAATTATGTCATCAAGAATTAATTTCATACAAATGTCGAAATGGTCTTTGAATGCCAAACTAATAGACTTTTAATACGTTGGCGGATATTTTTTTAGTTCAAAAGGCATGATGATCCAACAAATCTTCCCCAATCAATAATGAAAATATTTTTGTACTTGTTTTTAGGGGGTATCATGATTTGATAGCAACCTAAATATCCATCTAAGGACTAAATCTCATGGCCTACCCTTGGGGAGGTCATTTCCATTTTATTCCAAATGGCATGCAAAAAAATATAGGGTGAAACTTATTGATAAATAAATAAAATTATAGTTTACTTCAATGTAAATATGGTGTTTATAATTCATTATGAAAATATACTTAACATATGCCATTATTTCATTTCAAACTAAAAAATATCATTTTATTTCAAATGTTTCTTATAATATACAAATGGTGATGTGAGAAATCTTTACACAACTTTCAACTTAGAACCGTGCAACTCACAAAATTCATTTAGAGCAAAACTACTATGTAGTCATGTTTTAACAAGTTAAGATGTGGTTCAACGAAAGATAATGAATCACCTAAAGGAACCTATCACATTCTATGTCCACTTAATTAGTACCAAAAAATGTTGAGAAAATCAATGTACTTACCATGACAAGATGTGAAAAAATGTTGTGTTGTGTTCTAGTTGGAAGTTCACTTGTTTTCACAGTTTGACCCCCCCCTTGCTCTAATTGCCATAATGTCTTCATACAACCATCAAATCTAGCATAGAATTGTTGGAAAGTTAATCTTAAAGGAAACACTCATACGAAATTTCATATGTTTTTATTTCTACCCTTGAAATATATGCTTCAAAACCCAAAAGCTACTTTGACAACATTGGGAAAAAATCAACATTAGATCCCTTCAAGTTCTAACATGAATATCTCCCTCATAGATGTTTGGATGATGTTAAAACTCAGTGAAGACATTTTTCAACTTGTACACTAATATTTCTTGAAATTTGAAACAAAACCAATGATAGATCTAGGAAAAATAATTATTTTCACTAGAAGTTCAAAGACTTGTTCATCAAACTATTCCATAACTCTTCAACTATCACTACTTGTTACACATAGTGTTTTTCCATGTTCTTTTATTTGCACACATCCTTTGTTCATAAATAACACACACATACACCCATATACTAAAAAAAAAAAAAATTTACACACACTCCTCTTGATCATAAATATTTTCCCCTTCAACACATGCAAAAACCATAGATTCAAAGAGTCACCCATAAGACCCTTCCTTGAACTTGTTTTCCTTTGACCAATGAGAGCTTGTGAAAATCCCTCCTTCCAATCAATGGCCTTTTTTCCCTTCATGAATCAATAGGACTTGAGGATGGTTCCATTTTCCAATGATGGTTCAAATGAGAATCCTTATACCTAATGAGGATACTAGAAAAAATTCCATCCTTCACTTAAAGTACGATAATAATCCTCATGACCAATGAATTTGAAAGATCCATTCTTTTCTTTACTTTGGTTATTTTGATAGGATCCTTGAGTCTGATCATTGCCAGTTCCATCCACTTAGCCTTAACATCCTAATTTTTCATTTTAATCTCTTTAAAATAACTAATTTTTATGATAATTTATCGGTAATAAAAAGTAAACAATTTTTTGGTTTTTCTTTACATAAACAAACTTAAGAACATTAGTAACCTTCCTCCCCACCCATGTACTAGTTATTTGTGTAGTACGTAGTAAATAATATTAGTTACTTGAGTAATACATAGTCAATTGGAAATAAGTTTTCCACTATAAAAAACTTTTTGTACTATTTAGATCGATAATTAGGGTTTAATGAATCCATTGCAACTAAAGCGTCAGGGTTTTCATATAGTTCCACCATTAGAACCTGCATTGTTGCATATTATGCATACCTTAGTTTCCAAGATATAAACATTAAACCTCTTGCAAATGTAAGTACTAAGTTTGTTGTTCAAGGTTACTCTTTTATTTTTTGTTGACATAAGTAGAAATCCAATCGTGGTATATGATTGCCACCACATCTTCACATCCTTCGTTCCCACCAATACAAGATGAAGGGCTTGAAGAAACATCGCTTGACATAAATCTCTCCCAATGACTGTATGAAGAAAAATTGATTGGAAAGGTGGTGAGCAGTTGAATGGCTTAATCCATATGAGATTATCAAGGGTCACCTAACCCTCGTGCTTTTGCCATCTACCTAAAATTAATTCTTCTTTTTGGAAATAGGCCTAAAAGGTTTGATGAATGTTAATGTGAGGATGACAATGTTCATCTTTTCTCATGGACTTCGGTCCCTCACAATGGATATTACCGTTGGCTAAAAGGGCCAATTAATCCATTGTTAATGGAACATAGGGCATAATACCTTGTTCGCATCATTCATCAACTTATTGAGTTTTTGCTACTATGAACATTTATTAGGCTATGGTCTAATAGGTGTATTCCTTCTATCATCCTATCCTTCATAAGATTTCTTAATAACATATGGAATTTTCCTACATGTCTACTAATTGAATATTATGTTCATTTATGGAACATTTGATGATCGACCTTTTTCAAATCAAATATTTTTTCATGTTCAACTAAACTAGTAAACTTGGCTTTTCAAATGATTCCCTTGCAAGTGATCATAATCCAAAATTACACTTATGACTTATGTAATATTAAAAATGACTATAATGAATAATATTTAGATATTAATTTACATCTCATTGTGTTATGGCTTTTCAACATCTAATATTTGAATAATTAACCCCAATTTATTTAATAAGTTTGAAATGGCTTAAGAAACTCAGTTAATTATAACTTCTTAACTGCTACTATTACATATTTTAAAGGTTATTTACTAGATAAAGAACCAAATATGAGGCCCAAAGAAAGGATAATGTTGAACTAGGGGTCACAAGTGACCTCCCTTGGGGCTTGCCACTCCAAAACTTTTTAAATATATGGATCATTTTTTGTTACTGAATTGAATTTGTGAAAATTTATGCAAATTTGGAACCTTTTTTTTTTTTTTCAATACCATGATAGTTGGAGATAACCAAGTGACTTGATTGATAGGTTCAAACTTCGATGGCAACCAAGAATTTGTCCAAATCCTATTTCATCACAATTCCATACTTGGGCTTCATTTGGTTTTTTGCTTGATGAATAGGTGGAATGGAAGTGTCAAACTCAATTCAATATATGTGGAGGAATGCCCTCAAGTCATGATAGCTCCATGCAAACACATCCTTGTATTCCTGCATAAATCATTTGGCATTCGTGGTTAGTATCATGTCAAGTTAATTTGTTATTTATTTTCACCATTTGTAATTTTTCTTGAATACCTAGATTCAAATAGTGAACTTGCTCATTTTCACAAGCAGCATGTTGAAAAATCTAGAAGTCCTTGATGTGAACTTATGTTAGGGTAGCACTTATTGAAATGGGTCTCTTGATATATTGAAATTCATTTTATAGTTTAGTAGTACCAAAAGTGGACATTGAAAAAAAGTTGTTTCATAGGTCAATTGGGAGGGTCACAATGCCAATTTTGAATAAACATGGTTTTGTTGTGCAAGTAACATGTCATTTTCTTCATTAGTAACTCCATTCACAAAGTTATAACCAAAAAAAAAAAAAAAACTAAAAGGTGGAAGCATGGTAAAGTGAACATAGGTGTACTTATTTTCACTTTTACGTGTCATGCACATAAAAGCATGCAAGTAGCATCAAAATGAATGGAAGTACAATAAAGAATCACCATGTATCTCTATTGAATTTCTGAGAATCTACTTGCAAAAAAGTAAAAGCAAATGAATTTAAATAGTACATCAAAAGTAGATTCATTCAAGAAGAAAACAAATTTAGGTTTGGGGGTACTTTAAACAAAATATACTCAATTGAATGTGTGTTTTAAAATTTAGGATATAAATATCATTACATTTTAAATCTTAAGATCAAAAAATAATTTTTGCTTTCTATTTGTTGGCACTTACTTCCCCCTTACTTTGCATGTACTTGACAATAGACCACATTACAAAAGGTAGACTACAAAATTATTTGCATTTAAAACAAGTAAATAATTTGAAAACTGAAGTTGAATGAAAAATAATGAAAAATAATCTTGTCTTTGGTTATTCAAGTCAAAACATTCAATGTAAAACAATTTTATGATGGGTTTTACACTGTTTTCAATTGATTGCACTAGAAGTAGACAAGGTGAATTTGGGGTATAATTTATCTTACCTAGCTTGACCTTACACAATTTTTTGTATTTTTGTCTAGTTTTTTTTGTGACGACAATCGTTCTAACATCTCCATTGCTTTTGAATCGATTTTGTACCCCAATTGTGTGAAACTGTGGCATCTCTCAACCATGGTCTTTTTAACAACATAGGGTAGATAACAACCAATACCATATTCTAAATGATAATAAAGATTTATGTAAGGGATCCCATGGATATGAGTTTTAATATTCTTGATCAATCATACATGGTTAGTTATGGTTTGGTTTACCATCCTAAGGTTGCCAGGATTAGGTTTAGTACTTGGTAGTCCTAATTTATTTTATAATTCCTCAATATTGATATACCTTATCGAAACCCACTTGGAGGACCATTGCTTGATCCACATGTTGGATTTTACAGATGGTAGGCACTTGATCCAAGAATGTCCATGCCACCATGGTACCCACCAGGTGCAGTTTGATTTGAACCAACCAGTAAACTACCATATTGGAAACTTCAATATCCAACATATGTGAAGGATATTGATCATGATTCTCACATCAAAATTTTCAAAAAAATAATCAAAATTAAAGGGGAGACTATGGAAATTGATATCATCAACCTGTTTGGTTTCATTTTATGAAACAATATATCAAAGTGGGGCAAAAACTTTATGCAATATCATCCCAATCGCACCTTCAAGGAGTTGGAACAAACATTCTGTAAACATTTTCGAATTGTGAAAAACGACAAAAAAATTTATATGTAGTTGAAGAACCTCCAACAACAAGTTGGTGAATGAGTAGAGGTCTATTATGAATGCTTGTTGAAACTAACAAACTATCTACATGTTAAAACAACAGATGTTCTCTTCACTACTATTTTTAAAATAGGTTTATTACCTTACTTAACATTAACAACAGGAGGTGTGAAAAGAGATACCTTGATGGAGCATAAGGAAGCCACTATAATATGTGAAGAAAGTGGACCTATTAGTTTGAATTACAATGATCTATTAACCACATCATAGATTAATATAGTAGTTAAACATGTAGTACCTATTGCTATAACAAAACTTAACATTATGCCAATAATTGTTAATGAAATGGTTGAATTAACACATCAACTAACATGTTGCAAAAGAAAAGGTCAAGATAAAATCTTAGAGCTAACATTTTGAGGATGAAATGTAGTTTTGGGAAGGAGATAATGTTAACCAGATTTTTCCTTAAACCGACACTTTAACTAGTGTGATGAACCAATACTAATAATATAACCAATAGTAACTTAACCGGTGACACAAGTTGAACCGGTAGTTTGTAGAACAAGTAGTTAGTAGAATAGGTAGTTAACATAACATGTAGTAGATTTTGAAATTTTGGATTGTTTATAATAGTTTTAGTGGCTAATTTTGATTAGTTGATTAGAACAAAGAGTTTTATCAACAATTATGATTATTTCTTATAGTTTTACTAGCTAGTTTATATTAGTTGATTAGAATACAATGTTTTATCAACTAGTTACTATTTAGGTGATTTGCACAAGGCATTTTAAAGTTCAAACTTAGAGTGTAAAGGAAGGATGATAGAACATGATAAACATTGAATCTTTACTTTCCATACTTACTTTTTGAATCTCTAATGTACAAACTTTGATTTCTTAATACAATTTTGTATTTTCACTACAAGTTGAAGTACCTGTTAACATTGAATAGTTTGTACCTATTTAGAATTTAGGAAAGGAGATTTGCATCAACTTTTCATTCTTTCAAACTTTGAGATCATTTTTTTTTTCCTTTCACTTGGAAAATTGAAGTGATTCTTCTAGGCCAATTTTGATTTCTTGAAACTATTACAAAGCAAATGCATGTTATAATAGGATTGTACATAGATTTTTTTATTTCATATGTATTTGTTCTTATTTAAGAATTTGTAATTGAAGAAGTTGGGAAATAAAAAATTATTGGGCATAGAGAAAAACCCCATTAATAGTGGTGCTACTAGGAACCACCTTAGGGTCCAACCACATTATAAGGAGCCACACGTGCTCCTTTAGACCATTTTTTTATTTTTGTAAACACCTACATGGTAAGAAAATTGTGTTTCTAAAATGTTGTTAACATGTGATCATGAAATTCTTAACCCTTTATCATTAAATGTCATGTTGCACCACTAAATTATTTATTTATATTTTGGTTCATTAAATGTAATCACTAGGGTATGGCCCAAATTGTTTATTAAAAAAATGAAAATTATTGCAAATTTGTAAACATGAATGTAATGGCCCTTCAAGACCTCCTAGTCCTAACATTTGAAAATTGTTCAAAAACTTGTGGTTGCTTCAATCCACTATCTATTAAATAAATAAAAAAGAGGATTATTTGAAGCCTTCCTAGAAATTGAATTTTTTTTAAAAAATGAAAAAATATGTTCATTATGTGTTCTTAAATAAAGGAAACCTAAGTGTTTATTTCTATTCTTTTTTTTTCCCCTTCACCACTCATTTGGAATATTAAAATTAATTTTGTGTGAATTGGACAATATTTTGATATGAAATTTGAGATGATTTTTTTTATAAAAATGTGTTCTATGTTGTCATGAAGTTAAGTGGGCCTCAAAATTTTTGGGTGTGATGTTCCTAATGGTACAACCCAAGGATGGTTTGCCCCTTTGTCCTTGAAAACCACTTCCTCCAAAGCCTTGTTTTTGGTTGTCACAACCATAACCATGTTTACCATTTAGCATCCTCCGTCTTGGGCTTTACATATACTACCAAAGTGATAATTTTGTCTTTAAACATGGCTTGTGTTGTAACTTTGTGGGGATAATAATATAAATCCTATGAAATGGTTTTTTACAAATAACACATCAATAATGTGAAGAAGATTTTAGCTTGGATCCAAAACTCTTGGTGTTATTTATTGGATTTAGTTGTTGTTTCCCAAGTTGTATCAAAATTTCATCTATCGAAGGGGATTTCTTGTCCTTTAGTTTGTTGTTTTAGTTGCTAAGATTCCAATGACATTTCTCCTTCATGTGTATTAACTTCTTATAATGCCCAAATACTACATTTCTTTTTCATTTAGTAAAATTTTCAACTTTTGAATTTTATGGAGGTTGTAATAGATTTCAATAGTTTCATGCATCTCTTATACTTTCTTCACATGTGATTGCCACCTTCTTGTGTTGTAATAGCATGTCATGCTTCATTCTTGCAATAGCCATAGAAAGGTAAGAAAGCAATCACATTTTTAAAAAAGTTGTGAAAAAACTATCATTAACTTTATGTTGTAGACAATTTGCTAGCTTCAAAACAATTTTGTAATAAAATTCAACTTTTTCATCCTCTTATTGCTTGATGACTCAAAGTGCCATATACACATGTTCATCAATTTGAACTTTTTGGTAATGTTTGTAATAAGCCACTTGTAGTTTTTCAAAAACACAAATAGGGTGATTTTATAAAAAATAGTTTCCCCATTTAACAATATCATCACACAAGGTAAAGTAGAACAAATTGACAATGTCCACATTATCATGTTCATTATTTGTAGTATTCACATGTTTGAAAACTCAAATATGTGCATCCAAGTTAGTTCCAAACACATAAATGGGGTATGGTAATGCCTTTTTAGTTGGTGGGGTTGTTACTGAAACCCATTCAATGGTTCAAGGGGTCCACTTACAAGTGCCCCACCACTAGGTTGCCACTTGGTATTACCACTTGGACCCACCAAATTTTAGCCCATTGCTTTGAGAAAACCTCGTAGAAGACCATTTTTTCTACCTAGAGGACCACCTCCTCTTCTTGGAGGATTGCTACCTTTTCATGGAGTGCCATAATTATTTCCTCATAAGGGATTCGTGTATTATAATAATAGACACATGGTCAAAATGTGGCATCCATGATTAATCCTATACAACTACAATGGGATCTATGACTAAAAATGGGAGAAGACAAGACCAATTCAACTAGAATTGAAATGAATCAGTCATAAAAACTATGTTTCCAAATTGTGAAATTGAAAATCATGTTTCAGTTGTTGCATTGTTACCACCATCATGGAAATTTCTATAGAATTTGCTATTATGGTACATGTTATAAATGTGGTTGGAATATTTACCAATATAATGATGGTCTGGATTTGAGGAGGTGTAGATACAAATGGTGAAACAAAGGCACAAAACAAACATTTTCCATACCCATGACCAATATGTCCACAACATCTACAAAATTCCCAAGAAGATGAATTTGGATGTGCTATCAAAATTGGAGTTGTTTCAATTGATGAAGTTGTAATTGCCTCTTCCTTCTATTCAACATTCATGTGGAAAAATGTTGAAATGTGTTTTGTAGTTGATGTTGCAACTTTTTTAAGTAATCAAGGTGTTGTTGCATTCACAACATCTCTTCAATAGGATCCAAAATTAGAGGTGTTGAACTTGGTAAGGTTGAGTCCAAGTGATAGTCAATTCACTTCACTCATGTCATATGTCATGTCACATTGTTGAAGTAGTCGTGTTTATTTACTATTTTCCCCTTCTTGTCCACTACCTAGGATAATTAATCTACTATCGCATTCTTTTCCAAGCCATATGTTGTTCATGTTTAGTAATCACTTCATTGATGATTCTACTTATGTCATGTTTTAACAACTCCTCAATATGTCTTGCATGGCTCAAAGTAAACATAGGTGGTGGCATGATGAAAAATGTTTAAACACAAAAAATGCTTATGTAGTCTTATAATGTTTAAGTTTTTGCAATTGTGTTAAAATTTGTTTCTTATAAAAATTTAACTAATAATTGTAACTTATGAAAATATAATTGTTGGTTCAATGTCCCTAGCATGGTTGCCAAATGTAAGACCACTCAAAGAAATGACAAAATGGAATGTATCGAAGGTTGATTCAAATCAAATTTGATTATAAAAAAGTGCATGCATAGGTTTATAGAAAGGAGAAAAAACAAAAAAAAACTTACAATCTAAAAATTACAAAATTTCAAACAAAAATCCTAAGATGCATTGTTCAATTGGCTTCTACCAATCAATTTGGTAGGCAATGAAAAATATTCACAACTCTAGGCTACCTAAGAATTGGGTGTTTATTCTATTACAAGCCTCCACATATAGAAGGAAATTATGCCCTAAGGCTAGAAAAACATCAATTGTAGAAAAAAAAACATGACAACAAAAAGTTTCAACTTTTGCAAAAAAACCCATGGTATATTGAAAAAGAAAACATGAGTTTTTTTTTCTAATATCACTTTTAAACTCAAAACCTCTAATGATAAAAAAATGTTTTTCAAAGCAACACATTAACCTCCTTAAACATTCACTATGAAAATGTGCATGCCTCTTTGAAGAACTATCAAAGGGATTTCATAATGATAGTGTCATCCATCACTATATAACAAAACATTTCCCTATACACCAAGTGATTTCATTACATTTTGAGCGAATTCATTGGTTGCAATGAATAGGACCTACTGGGGATGTAGTGAATTCACCAATCTAATGAATGGGGACTAGTGAAAGTACCCACATTTTGTAGTAGTGCATGAAAAGGGTCAATACCCCATGCAAATCTCGTTGATGACTCTTCTAATGATCACCATCCTATCACTAATATTATGTTAAGTTTAACTTCTTCAAAAAAATTCAATTCAATAAACTAATGGCTACCTTAAGTTTGGTTTCACCTTTAATATTTACCATATATATAAACACACATTTTTTCTTAATAATTCACATTACAAGTTTATTGCATAATTTTAATTAACTTTATAACGAAATTGATTACACACCTACAATTTTAATATCATTACTTAATTTCAAAATGTAAAATGTACTACATTAATTTCAGATATATTTAATTCAAAATTTTAGTTTATTCAAAATCAAAAATATTAAAACATTACATTAATTTGTATATATTGAGTTGGGCAAAAAACCAAGTACAATAATTTTATCAAAATTATTATTTTTAAAATCTAAAAATGAAATGGATTTCAATTCTAAATCTCATACAATTAAACTTCACATGTCTTTAATTTATGATTTAATTATATATTTTCTATTTTAATTTTCCAATTTAAAGACATTACATTAGTTCAAATTTCACATCTATATATATTTTTTAAAATTATTTTGTAATAATTTGAAATGTAGAATATCAATTTCATCTTCAATTTTCTTTACAGGTGTCATTTTGTTATATTTCAATTAGTGTCCCCTATTTTTATATGAAACATTACAAACAATATTTGAAAACATGAAATTCATAATCTACTTTCATTTTTGTAATAAATTAATTCAAAGAATAATTAAATAATATTTTAAAATAATTTAGTATTGCCACACCATTAAAAACAACATTATGGTCACAATTAGTCATATGTAAATGACTAGTTTCTATAACATTGGTCACATTAATCAAGTTGGACACCTCCACATGATTGCCACATATGCCATGTTTCCACCATCATGATGTATGTTTTGATTAGATATTAGCTAGTTTCTTTTAGTCAAAACAAACATACCTAGCTTTGGTTTGAATAAAATTGGACATGATTAATCATTTTAAACAAATGGACTTGACTTTGCAATCATCCTAACCATGATGCTACTAGCAAAAAACCATGTTTTTGTGATAGTGTTTATTCATGCATGAGCTAAATTTGCCAAAAACATAAGTGGCACTTACAAAACAACACAAAATGATATTTAATACCAACCCAACCGTAACTTTTTCATTTCAACCTTTCAATAGTTTACTTATCATCAATAACTTGTTACCTTTTCCAAATAGAAGCTCAATTCATGGATATAAACATAACACATCTATTGCACCACTCACTTTTATCACACCACACAAAAAACCCTATAATTTCCAACTTAAAGACAAAGACTACAATGTAGCTTCAGCTAGTAAACAACTCACACCCAACAATGTATGTTTGTCAACCAAACTAGCAATAGAAAAGTCTCCACAAAGTTCCATTCCTCCAACCATCCATTGGTTTGCCACATTGTTTTCATTTGTCAAGAGATAAGTCACATCTTGTTCCCTACATAATTCCATTTGTAACCATTTGCAACCATGCTCGCTACTTCCCACCTTGGGAAATGTTAACAAATGACTAGAAAAAGTTCCTTCGCTCCTTTTTCATCACAACATTGCTTGAAACAAATGTTTTTGTGGTTGCAAATGAAAGAAAGGAAAAGCAATTGTCATTGAAAAAAAGAACTAATTGTTTATATATGTTTTTCATGTCTCAAGCACAATCCAATAATAGTGAATGGGTAGAATAATCAAGCTTTAAATTGGGAATGAATTGTTACACATTATAACATTGATAGACTTTCCTACAATGGACATCATTCATCTTTAGAAACTTAGAAAAAAAGTGAGGTTCAAATGATAAAACATGATGTCCCCAAGTTTTGTGGCAATTACAAGGTCATTCTCATAGGGAAGAGAAGAAAACCTCTAACAAAATCACAATATAAAACGTTTTGGAGTTTTTTACAAATCCAAGCACCTTAAGAATTGTTCTTTTCTTTTCATGCATTGAGTTAGTTGTTAAAGTGAATGATATACCTAGGTGGGTATAAACAAAAAAGATAATAGGAAAACTGCTTCCATGGAAAGGTGATCACCCACATATAGTGATAGAGAACTTTAACAAGGTGTTGGAAGTAGTTGTAACTATGGAAATTTCTAGTGGAAGAAAATTTGTAAAATGATCACAAGGTTCTTGTGTAACCAAATTCACTACAACAAAATGGATCCTTGTACACCAAGTAATTTCATTGCATCTCAAATGAATTCACTGGTCCATTGAACATGGATTAATGAATTGCACCCACATTTTGTAGTAATGAAAAAGGATAAAGGCCACTTAAAATGAAGGAGTGTGTTATTATAACACAAACAAAAGTTACAATAGACCTTCGGGAGGTCACTTCCATTTTATTCCAAAGGGCATGCAAAAATATATAAGGTGAAACTTATTCAAAAATTAAAAATTACAATTTATTTGAATGTAAATAAAGTATTTATAATTAATTATGAAAATATACTTAGAATATACCTAAAATATATTTAAATATGTAGTTATTTCATAGCAAACTAAAAAAATCCTTTTATCTTAGGTATAAATTAAAATAGACAAATAATGGGCAATAAATACGATCACATTAAAAAAAATAGGAATCCTAAACAATCATCATGTCACAACCCTAGCCTTAGGCTCGTAACCAAGGTTAGGGCATGACAAGAGAAACAAATAGAGTCAATGTCATGTGAGTCAAATACATTTCCACATCTATGGGATAATGCAATCTAGAATGAATCCCAACTCTCTCAAATGGATTCCCAATTTGGGAATTGGAAGTTTTAAATTCTCAAAACTTGGAATAAAGTCATGATCTTAAAATGTTCCAAAGCTTTGGAACATAGTTGGTAGTCTCAAAGTGTTCAAGAACTTTGGAACAAGGTTTGGGGGATAAAACCTTGTCCAATGTGAAACTTTTTAAGACCATTCAAAAGCACTTAAAGAATAGATATCTAAAGTGGGGTCACATTCCCAACTTTTGAAGATTCAAGACGCAAGTTAAATGGCCAATTGAATGGTTGGGATTCAAATTAACAATTTGACTCTTGATGATTACAACATTTGACAAAAGGGTCTAATCACATCTAATTGTGGATTTTGATACATTTATGAAAAGTTCTTTGTAAGGGCTATAATATTTCCCTCAAAATCCTTTGAATCAAATTAGTTTGCGGGAATTATTAAATTACAATACCTACCTACCAACCTATTTAGAGCTAGGTTGGTAGGTAAATAGGTAAGCATAACTAACTACCTACTTACTTACCTAGGTAGGCTAGGGAGGTAGGTAAAGTAAGGGGTTAGTAGGTAAATATCTTTAATTTCTTTTAGGTTTAACCTTTAAGGTTAAGCTATTCTAAATGGCTCATCCCAAATGGCATGCATTTTCAAATATGAAAGTGTAGGACAAAACCTTTTCATTATAATTTTTTCAAGATGAAAGTGAAGGACAAAGCACGTGGGATAAATTTTGAAATTACAACTTAGTTGCAAACTAAATTGGAACAAGAAAATTTATCTAATATCCTTTGTCCTTTTTATAAATATAAATTATATAATTAAATAAATAAGTGAGTAAATAATGTATTTATTAAATAATAATATATATAAATAAATAAACTAACTAATTAGCTAGTTACAAATTACTAATGAATAGGTCATAATTATATACATATATAATTAATTAATGATTGGTCATTAACCAATAATTAACTAGTTAATTATAAACGATTGATATATTGACTAATTATCATTATTTTCCATTAATTATAAATATTAAATATTAACTATTAGTCACCAATTAATTAATAATTAATATAATTAATTAATCAACAATTAATCAATAAACAAGTAGTCTAGGTTAGGTAGGTAGGTAACCTAGGCTAAATAGGTAGATAAATGTAAGTAGTTAAGTAGGTAGACAAACATACATAGGTAGGTAAGTAGTTAATTTTGTTTAAATAAGAAACTAATTAAATACAACTTTATAAGTACACTCATGGGAACATACATGCATTATACCCTTAATAAAACTGAGCAAAAGTACACATACCTTTCAAATTTTTCTTACTACACCTATGTATACCATTAGGGGCTATGTTAATATCTTAATGGTGCAACTAAATTTGATTCCATTTGCAACTAATGGGACATATGGGCATGATCATGGATGAAGACAATCTGTAAGATGAAGAAATCATTAATTGCAAATGTAGTTGTAACATAGTTGCAAGAATGTTCAAGGGTGCAAAATAGTTGCAAAGATCACTTGAAATAGTTGCAAATTATAATTAATTGCACATAATTACAAATGCATTTGCTATATTTTGAGGGATTTGTTCGAGATGTATGTAGATAGATAAATAGGTACATAGGTACATAAATAGGTGGATGGGTCAAAACACATAATTAGGAGCCAAAAAAGGCATCGGATGTTAAACATAATCAGTAAAAATCAAACATTTATTTTTTTATTACCATTTAAAACCATAGTATCATGGCAAGGTAGTCCTTTTTCCCTCTTATGAATGTTAAGAAAAGTAGAGTAAAAATGCATTTGATCCAATTTTAAGTTTTGGTTTTAATTTAGGACATTTGAAAATGTACACCTATTGCATAAGATGGGGTCAATTTTGCAAAGGATTATCAAAAGGACTCATATAGTAAAAGAATTTTCATTGAAAAAATATAGATGATATGAACATGTTAGCCACATTCAAAAAGCACTCGTACTTTTTAAAATGTTGAATTCCAAAACTTTACAAATTCAAAAAATGTTTCAAAATTGCTTCAAAATTTCAAAGTTTCAAAACTCTTTTACCACATATTAATGAATTATAATGTAGATGATGTATTAAGGAAAGTTATAGCTTGAAGTATAATAAAACAAAAGAATGTGACGATTTAATTTTTGGTGATGATTTAAAATTTTGATCATTTTTCAAGATGAAACATTGAATCTATAAGGAATCTGCACACTTTTTTAATTCATATTTATTCAATAATGATTAACAAAAAAAATGTGATGCATTGGGGAAATTTTCAATATTTTTTAGAATAAGTTACAAAAAATCTCATTCAAAATTTCATTTGTATGCAAAGGTTTTTTATAGGGAAAAAAACTTGCAGTCCTTTTCCAAAATAATCCTTTTGACCTAGATAGGTAGGTAGGTAAGTAGATATGTAGGTTAGTAAATAAATAGGTAGGGAGTAGGTGGTAGTTGAATTTTTATTTTTATTTTAGGTTTAGCCTTTAGGATCAAACATTTTTTATTAGTTCATCCCAAATGGCATTTTCTTTTTAATGTTTCAAATGCACCTCCTTATATAGTTTACAAGATTGAAATGAAGGATCAAAAATATGAAATAAATTTTATAGTTACAACCTAATCACAAATAATCTACAATTTTGCAACTAGAAAAAAATTATCCCATATCTTTTGTCCTTTTTTAAATGTTGTAAACTATACAAGTAGATGTGCACAATAAGTTTTTTAATCCCAAATAAAAATAACATCCTCCTAAAATGACTACTTACCTAAGCCTTGCCTACCTACTTACCTAACCTTTACCTACATACCTACCTACCTAGTTAGTTTACCCACTTAACCTATTGACCTACCTTCATAACCCACCAACTTAATTAACATATACATATATATAATTAACCTAATTAACTTAAGGTACTACCTACCAACTAATACCTACTTAGTTTAACCTACTACTATTAACTTAATTTACCACTTACTAATTAACTTCACCTATTAACTAAAGTAGCTTTCATCGCACCTAAGCTAACTTAGTTTAAATGATTGTTTAAGTTAAAAATTAGCTAAACCTTAATTAAATTGAAACTTGGCTAAATTAAAATTTTGTTAAACCTTAGTTAAAACTTGGTTAAAGCATGGTTATTATTTGACAATGCCTTTAATTTAACCATGACTATTCCTTTAATAAAAGTTTAATATACATGGAACACCTTCCTTTAATAAATAGTAATAACTTTAATATACATACCCTTAGTACATTTACATAACTTTAATATATTTTATATAACCTAAATGGAACTTTAATATCAAACCTTAGAAATACCCTAAACCCTATTCATAATATACCATTAATGTGTATGACATATGGTTTTAATACACCCCTAGAGATGTACCCTTTAACATATTATTAATATATTCTTAATACAACTATGTCAAATTAATTATAATTAACTTTTAGTTTATAATGCAACTAATGGGATTTATTACCATATTCTTGAATGAAAATACACATAAAAATCATCCACATGAAAAGATGAAGCTTCCAATAACCGTAATGCAATCACAAGATAGTCACAAAAATCTCAAAAGTAGATAATAGTTGTAAGAAAAGTCACAAATGGCACAAATGGCACATAGTCACATGTAGTTGCAAAATTGATCGCAAAATATAAGATTTATAGTAGTGGAGTTAGATTTCCATACATGCACACATGATGTAGAATTGGGTGAGAGTTCCCATGATGATCTATTTTTAATAGGTTGTTGATGGAGCAAGAATTAACAACCTTTGTGTTCGTGGAGGTGTTGCAAAAATATGGAGGCTTGAGTTTAGTTTTTGTAGCTCATAAGCTCCTTTGTTTTGGGCCTAATGGGGTAAGTACATTCCAAGGCACAAAACTAATGTCACTACACAAACAAACACAAACTATGCACCATTTTCTATTGAGGTTCATTGCATGGCCCATAAATGCAATATTTCATTTAAGACTTTGTTTAGCTTGGGATAATCAATAGCATAGAAGATTTGCTACAAAGTTGTTGTGCGTACTTTGCTCACAACCCAAAAAGGCACTTTGAGTTCACCAAACTTATTAATATGAGGGAAACGAAGGGGCTTAAAATGTTCAAAAATGTGAATACCCAATAGATATCCCTTTTGGATCTTTTAAGGATAATTTTCTTCAAGTATTGACCACTTTTGGCTAAGATGTGTATGGATATGACAAATAAATAGGTTCCCAAGGCAACTTGCTACCTTTTTTATGATTTATATTAGCATTTTATTTTATAAGTGGATTTTGGTTCTTTGTTTTTTTTCAAGTTTTTGCATTTTTTTTCAAAGGTGGATTTTGGTTCTTGGACCTAGTTTTTTCCAAGTTGCAACATGTTTTTCCAAACCTAAATTTAGGTTAATCAAAGTTGGTTGCATTCTTTTTTCAAACTTGGATTCTAATTCCTAGCTAATTTTTTCATAGCTACGACAATCCTTTCAAATTTGTTAATTTTCCCATTTGGTTGCATTTGCAAGCTAATATACTCTTGTTTGTTGATCCTTACTATATGTTAAGCATGTGATGCATATATCCTTTGTTAAAGAGCATTGATTTTTGCTAAGGGTTTTTTTAATTATTTTTTTTATAAATTTAGGATTTCTTATCTTTTAAGCTTTCTAATTCTTGTTTAAGTTTATCAATAGGTTGTTGCAATTCAATAGTTATAAAAAATTAGATAGAATTATTTTCTTTCAAATGCGAAAGCAAAACTGAATTTAATCTTTCATAGCAAATTGAGGAAATGAAGATATCTAAGTTCTAAGTGAACTTATTCATAAACCAAAATACAAGCAAGAAGTAGTCTCCAAAAATAAAAGAAGAAGTTCCCCCCAAAAAAAAAATTCTAGAAATTCCAAAAAGATCTTTATGTCAATTCTCACATCCTTCTACTTATACCAAACATAACATTGTTTTTAAATTAACAGTCACTAGTTGATAAAACTTGAATTTAAACTATAACAACTATTGGTCACAGGTTTAAACTGACCTATTATTGTCAATAACTAGTTATTTTACAAGTTGGTTACTAGTTAATTTAATCCCTTGGTTACTCTAACACTTGTTACTGGTTATTTCAATAGACCGGTTCACCTAAGATCATGTTACCCAATAATAACTATACTAAGTCTAAAAGTTATATTGCCTCACTGGTTATCAATTGGTAATAATCAGTTAGTATATAAACATTTGAAAATTTGAGTTAACAATTTTCTAATGCAATCTACACAACAATGTGATGTTTTCATATGTGATTTGGTGCATGTAATAAAGATCTACCAAGGGCAACTCTATTGTTTGTACAATGATGGAAGCACATCACTTTTCAATGATGAGTTATGAGTATTTAAAGGTTTGTTGGATTGCAACCATGACCACATCGACATGCAATGGGTGGTAAACTTGAACAATTTGCCTTCATTGTGAATGGCAAGAAGCTTTGAACAATGCACAATAACCCACTTTAAAAAATGCAAATAATTGTGACTTGTGACTCTTTTCAAATTCTAATTTCATAAGTGAAATCAAAATGTTCAACTAAGTTTCCTAAACTATTTATTATTTGATTCAAATGTATAGATTGTTTTTTTATGTTGAAGTTTGGGGCTTTGTATTGATTAGCAAATCATTTTTATTTGCCTATTTTGGTCCACAAATGTAATTGCCCAATTGATTAAAAGGTTGGACAATTGTTTCCTTCAATGTGTTTGTTTGATGCCATGAAATTGTAAACCCATAATATTGGCTATAGTGTGGTTGTGAGGACAACTTTGCTAAACACCTAGAAATATTGAAGGCATGGTATTGTAAACAAGAAATGAACTAAGGTGTGGTGAATCAAGTTTTGTAATTCCACCTTTGCTTGACCATTGGCAACTTGATGTTCAATAAGGCATGTTCAAGTTATTTATGAAAAAAAATTCCAAGGCTACCATGGGTGCAAATAAGATAACACGAATCACACCCGCCCATTTTTTGATTGCTTTTGTGACTACTTCTGGGGAAATATTCTTAAAATATTTTTGGAATATTCTTGAAAAAGTCTTCAAAAAAAATCTTTAAAATTTAAATATTTTCTTCATACTATTTTTAAAGTTCATGTTAAAAATTTGGCAAAAAATGTTATTTTCAAAAAAATTGAAATCCTTTTACAAGTCCTTTTATTGTTTAAAAACAAATGTTACAATGTTTAATGAGTGTTTTTGTTAATTTTTTATTCATTGGATTAATTTCAAAACTAATTCACATGTTCCCATGATATATTAAAATACAACTATATAAAAAAATCTTATAATTTCAACATCAAATTAAATTACAACTTTAAAACATGAAAAAAACAAGCAAGTGTTACACTTATTATGGTACATGTTATTGTGACTGCACCCCCATGGAATCATTGTTGGATTTAAATCCATTGACTCACATTTGGATTACAATTCATGCATTTCATGTTTTGACCCAATCTATCACGGGCATGAAAACAACAAAGTCTATAAGATTTTCTAACCAAAACAAGAATAAATGGAGGCTTAATTCTAAATTCAAATCATGAAACAAAAAAAATAAGAACAAGAACACAACATGTGCAAAATCAAAATCCAACAAAGTTTTATTGCAAAGAAGAAACAAAACAAGGCTATGACAAGAAAATGTACCCAAAATTGGTGTTGAACAAATTAAAGGTAATGGGGAGTTTTACCTTTATTTATACATATTGGCCACTTTGCTCAAGGAACTTCCAAACTACATGTGGCCCATGTTCATCCATGTGTGCCCATGTGTACCCATGTGTGAATTATGAATGAACTAAGATTCAACTAAAAATGAACTAATAATTAATTTTAATAATTATCTAGAAGTGAACTAAAAGTGAACTATCCAAATGAATTGAAAATGAACAAAAAGTTAAATGGAAGTGAATTCAAAGTGAACTAATTAAAGTCAACCAGAAGTGAATTGAATGTGGATTAAAAGTTAACTAAAAATGAATTAGGACTTAATTAAGAATCAATTAGAAATGAACTTGCAGTGAACTAAAACTTAATTAGAAGCTAACTAAAAATGTTCACTAAAACTAAACTAAAGGTTAGATACAAGTTTATTATAAGTCATGGATGAACATTCAAATGAATAAATTCCATGGTATTGGCATATGTGGCACATTCCTTTCACAACAACACATTTTGCGTTTTGCGATTAACCTTTATAATTACATATTAATCAGTAAGGACATATGTGACTAATGATTAATGAGTTGCTAAACCCATGTTGTTTCATCCATTTAACTGCAAGGGACATTCAATTGCAAAGCCTAGTCATTTTAATGATTAAGATTTAAAATTTTCTTATAATAATGAAATTTCATGTCATCATTAACTTTGGTATGACAAGTAAAGTGCATGCCATTCCAACTTAGTCATTTTATTCAACTAAATGTTACAAAAGATGCCTAGATGGATGGATGACATGTGTAAAAAATCTATAAACATGTTATGAGTCATTACACATGAACAAAGTCAACCTAGTTTAGCCCATGTAGTTAGCTTAGCCAAAAGTTAACCTAGCTTAACATAGCTAGGCTAGATAACGTAGTTTACCTCACCTAAGCAAAATTCAACCGCTTAACCTAGCTAGGCTAACTACCTAAGCTAAACAATTAGGCTACCTAACCTAGGCTAGGTGGCTTAGATTAAAAACAAAGATCAAACTCTTAGCCCAATAAACCTAGATTAGATTACTTAATTTATAAAACTAAGTGGCCTAGGTATCATAGATTGCAAAGATGAGGACTTGAACCCCTCTCCTTCATTTTGGGGTTCAATTCTTCATCCATTGCACTACCACATTTTTTAACACCAATTATATTTAACATAAAGTTATAAAATTCAAAATTTATAGCCTTGAATTAACTTTTGGCCACCTTGAGTTGACCTATGTTAACCTATTTACTACCTACCAACCTAACCTAAACCTAAACCTCCTTAGGTTGACTTTAAGATGAATTAATTTGTTAATTTATATACTTACTAACCTAGCCTAGGTTAACCTAGGCATTCTCATGTTTTAAAAAAAATTAAATTTGGATAATTATTTCACATCTAGTCGCATCATAATCACATCTAGTCACACAAAGTTGATAAAATATTTTGTAATTAAACTACCTAGGTTGATTTGGAAAAAACCTAAAATTAGGAACCTAAGCAAGCCTACCTAAATTAACATATTAGTAGGGTAGCCTATTATAGGTATATTTAAACATACTAGATGTAGTAAATTTCTTATGTTTAATTAAGTAACTTATCGCCTATGTTAAGAAGTAAGTTTTTACTAAGTAGTCTACATACATAGGTTAACTTAATAGGTATGTTAACCTAAGCTAGTGTGTTAAATAGTTAAAAAGTCAAGTGTCATTTTTTTCAAAACGATTATTAATATTATAATCATAATTTTAATTTAACAATAGATTGTTTAATACACATACACATGCATGTGAATTCATGACTTCAAAAACCTCATAGCACATAAAAAATTATTGCATGCCATGGTAAATACTGGTGCCATAAATTCAAGACACACAAAAACTTATGGTGTCACAAAAAATCATGGATTGCCATGAAAATTTATTAACACCTTGTTGCCAAATGGCATGCCATGTCATCATCACATGGAAGATCAAATTGTTATTAATTGCAAAGGACAACAATATTTTCAACTAGCTAATAAATGAGATTAATTCATCAAATCAATGACATGAATCATGATGTTGACAAATAGGACCACATGATCTTGTTGGCATATAACATGCCATGTCATCATCATGGGAGATTGAATTGTTATTAGTTGCAAAGGTGGATGGTTCTTACAACTAACTAATTAATGAACAAAAATTGAAAAAAAAATGATAATTTACCAAAAATACCAACAAGGTGTTATATTGACTATAGTTGCAAAACCATGATGCCATGTGGCATGTTGATGTCTTTTGCCATTACTTAATGATTGTTATGATTAAATAATTACAAATATAGTTGAAAAAAACAATAGTCATTTTTGTATATAGTTCAAAGGATAGGATTTGCTGTAATGAAGGTAAAATTTTCGAACTTGCATCTTGATGCAAAGAACTACATTGAAGGATTGAACATCATCTTTAACATAACGGTCAACTGATAAATGTTTCATTTTATCCAAAGTAGTGTATGAGTCATCATGTTAACTAATAATCAAGTATTTTATTACATACAACACCAAAACATGTCTTTTATGACTAGTCCTATTCGACTTTAATCATTTTTAAATTGTTTAAAAAGTCACTTATGCCATTTTCTAGTTGTTTCTCCCATTGTAGTCGAATAGGACAAGTCATTATTATAGTTGCAAAAATTAGGGCATTTTTAATTAACTAATTTAAATTTATTTAAAAGTATATTATTGTAATTTCAAGAGTAATAATATATTTATCCAAAAAAGCCCACTATTTGTCATATTAATTATAGTCGCAAAACCATGACATCACATGACATTTCAATGGCCTTTGCAACTACACAGTGATTTTTGTGACTAAATAGTTATAATTGTAGTAAAAAAAGATGGTAATTGTTTCTTTGATCGGTGAAAAAACCCATAATGTGTTGTTGTGTTCCTTGAATACCTTAAGCTCACAAAAATGGCCATGGTTCATGTTTTAGGAAGTGTAGAAGATGAAGTTTGTATGTCATTTATAACATTTCTAAATAGCAAGCTTTGGGCTACTTTAAATCTTCACCTACCTCTTATGGTTGGCATGTATATCCATAAGTTCTTATGTTAGAGAATTTTCCACATGTTACCACATTTGATGCTTGGATGGGAGCAATAAACCATTATGATTTTCTTACAAAGATAAATTTTGTGTAGACATATTTATGTAGAGCAACCCAATTGCTAGCTTTATGATTAGAGGTTATGATCTTGCAATTCTACTATACATTTTATGAACTTTGCTATTATTTGCAACTTCTTTGTTTCCATTATGTTTGTAAGCCTAATGAAATTGTTGCATTTGAAACTATGTCCTTGTGCTATGGATTTGCACATTTTTGTTGAATGAGACTTTTAAATAGAATGTTCTACAATATGATAGCTAATTTTTTTTTCACTCAAATAACCATGGAACTAGAATAAACACCTTCTCAAACTACATTTAATAGCTTTAAATCTATTTAAAATTTTCGGTTGTAAAAAATAGTAGAATGCATTTATTTCCCTTTGACCACCACACCACTTTTTTGCATTGCGAATAGAAGATGGTTAACTCCTTTAACAAAAATTTTGAAAAATATTACCACTTGGATTTTGCAATCCAAGACTCTTGTAGCCATGTGGACAATTTTTCGGGAAAAAAAAGATGTTCCCTACTACCTTTATTATGTAAATGGATCATTAATGGACAACACATGGCACCTATGTTTGACCTAGGGTTAGGTAACATATGTGGCACCTAAATTAAACACCTTATGTCATAATGACATCCTTAACATCATCCCAACATCATCCCAACATCATCACCAACATCAATATCACATCCATTACAAGATATCATGGTTTATTTGATTAAAAAACTAGACCAAAAACCATTCATTTTGACATTTGGTCAATTTGACCACTTGGTCATATTGGACAAGTTGATTTGAACATGTCCAACTTGATTAATGGTTTTTTTGATTGATCATAAGATGGTCTTTTTGACTATTCAAATCAAATAAAAAATTTGGGTAACCAAAAAAAATAAAAGAATAGCCCAATTTTCAATGATAGTTTATGAATAAAATTTATTTATTTATGCCATGTAGGTAGGTAATACTTACCTACCAATTTTTAATAATAAAAATGTATCAATAAATAATAAATACCCACCTATCCATCATGACCTCCTACGAACCTATCCACAACCCATCTAATTACTATCGCAATACTTTTACCATTTTGGCATAAATTAAATTATTTCTCATTTTGCCAAAAATTTGAAACTTTATTTATTATTTGTGCCAAAATTTTAATAAAATCAAAAAGCTCAACTGTCAAGTTTTGAACTACAGACCTCCCAAGTTTTGAATCATAGACCTCCCATGACATTGATTTAAATTGAAACAACCTAGACACACTAAATTGTTCCATAACAATGACAAATTAAAGCCTCATATATTATTTGTTATAATCATTACTTGTCGAAAATTTCAGAATTAAAAAACCAAATGTTGAAGTTAAGATTTCAAGTTTAATTAAATATTTAGCAATTTATTGCCGAAATGGTAAAGGTACTACAATATTTTTTACACCCATGTACAAAGTATATATACAATGATTATACATACTCCACATAGTATATGTTGGTAAGGGGGATTGAACCTTGGTGTACTTGGCTCACACCAATGTCTTAGCCATCAAACTACCACACACGATTTTGTAAAACAATATGTTGCCAAATGGATTTAACATTTTTCTTTGAATTTTAATGAATTTTTTTGTCAATGTGTATAACAACATTTGAACTTTAATTTTTTTCATAAGTAGGGAAATAGGTATCTAACTACATAAATAGGTAGGTACACATGCCGACCTACCTATGTTTTTAGATGTATGTACCTACTTATGTGAAAAGTGCGTAAGTATGTACATGTAGATATGTAAGTAGGTAGGTAGATAGGTAAATAAATAAGTAATTAGGTAGGTAAGTAAGTAAATGTTTAAGTAGGTAGATAGATAGGTAGGTAAATAAATAAGTAACTAGGTAGGTAGATAGGTAGGTACGTAGGTAGGTAAATTAGTAATTATGCAGGTAAATAGGTAGATGTTAGGTAGGTAGGTAGGACGTAGGGAGGTAAATGTTAGGTAAATAAAACATAGGTAGGTTAGTAGGTAGGACATATTTAGGAAAGTAAATAGGTAGGACATACGTAGGTAGATGCTAGGTAAGTAAGTAGGTAGCCTAGTAGGCATAGCAAGTAGGTTAACTAACAAAATCAATATGGCCAATTTGATTAAACATGGCCATCTTGATGGACCATTTAAAAAATTTGTCCCTCTTGATTAGATGTACAACTTAACATTTGGTCAAAATGGTCACTTTAGTCAAAAGAACCAACCAAAAGAACCATGTGTTTTTCATGCCCCATGTTTTTAATCAAAGTCGACATCCTTTTAATCAAAACGAACATTTTGAAAATACATGATTTCTTATAGTGATTGGTGTCAATATCATTGCTAACATCACTATTAATAATATTGCCAAAATCACTACCAACATCATTGCCATCATTATCATGAATGGAGTTCATCCATGAACCTTCACTTTTCATCCATTATACATTCATAATGTAATTAAAAACTCGCCTAAGAAAATTCCTTTAGCTATTTTGAGATATGTTGAATTAATTTGAAATATTTCGATATATCTTCGAGGTAGTTCTTTGATAGTGTATAAATGGAAGTAATACCTTCTATTACTTTTCATTTGTTGACATTAACTTTGGGTATGATTTTGCACTATAGTTGTGTTTTGTTATTTCCATGTTTTCAAAATAAAGTTTGTTTGAACTTACATCTTGCACATTTCATGTTATTGTCCTTAGTTTCATGTTCCATGGTTTAGATTTTGAACTAAGCTTGCCTTTGTCATGGTTGGTTTGTGTCCTTTGAAAATCCTTTTTCCTTGGTTGTTATCGTGCTAGTCACACCTTAGTTCAATGTAGCATAATGGCACCTAGGCTAAGCCAGGCCACGTGGCACTTAAGATATTGAGTTAGGCCACATGGTTCCTATGATAGGTTTAGGCCACATGATAATATGTGACGCTTAAGGTCCAATAACCTATGTGGCACTTAAGCTAGACCTAAGCTAGGTTACACTTAGGCCATGTGGTACTTAAGTTAGGCCTAGACCTAAGCCACATGATGTTTAGTTAAAAAAAATCCCATTTCATTTTGTGTTTAACCTATAGGGTCAAACCTTTTTTATTAGCTCATCTAAAATGGCAATTCCATTTTGATTGTTTTTTAGTAGTCTTTAATGTTTTTATCTAACACCTCCTTATATAGTTCACCAAAGTGGAATGGAAAACAAAACATATGGGATAAACACTAAATAGTTGCAATTTAATCGCAACATATTCATAACTATTACTTATCTGCATACCTACCTACTTGACCTAACTTATTACCTATTCACCTAATTACCTATTAATCAACCTAGCTTACTAATAATTTAACTTACATGGCACCTAGTTTAAGCCTAGGGTTAAGTAACTTATGTGGCACTTAGGTTAGGCCATGTGACACCTAGTCTAATAATAAAGCTAAGTAGCCTATGTGTCACCTAGTTTAAGCTTAGGGCAAGGCCATGTGGCACCTAGACTTAAATTTAGGTCAAGCCACATGGCTCCTAAGCTAGGGCTAAACCTAGGCCATGCCATGTGGAACTTAATTGGCTAGGCCCAAACCTAGGACACACCATATGGCACCTAGGTTAGGCCTAAAATTAAGTAGCATGTGTGGCATTTAAGCTAGGCTTAGATCTAGGCCATGCCATGTGGCACCTAGCTTATACCTAGTTGACCTAGGCCACTTAGGGTAAGCTTAAGCCTATACCACCTATGCCACATGGCACCTAAGCCTAGATCTAGGCCATGCCACATGGCACCTAGGCCTAAACCTTGGCCATCCATGTGGCACTTAGGCCTAGGCCATGCTATATGACATTTAGGCTAGGCCTAAACTTGGGCCATGCCAAATGACACCTAAAGTTAGGCCTAGACCTAGGTAGCTTATGTGGCACCTAGTTTAGGTTAAGGCTAGGTAGTTTAATCTACCTAGACTAACTAAATGCATAGGTAGGAACTTAGCTTATTGGGTACCCTAAGCTAAGGTAGGTAAGTAGCCTAATATGTCTATTATTATCAACCATTAATTGCATACACAAGCATGAAGTGGTCATGTATGCAACCAAAAGGGTCTAAGGCAATTTATTTGATGTAAAACCATGAGAATTCATCCATGTTGTTGTTTTGCACCATTAATTGCAAATTAATTACATAGATGATTGTATATATTGAAAATTATATGGTTGTATTAATTGTAAACAATTAGTTGCATGGTAATGGCAATCTAGTTAGTTGCCAATGATAACTTTTCTAATGGTGATTCCATTTGATAAACCTAGGGGATTGTGTCGAAACAACTCTTGCACAATACTAAATGATGAAATACCAAACGATGAAACATGTCAATACCTAAAGTTGTGATGGCAAAAAGAGTTCCAACAATTGCAAAGGCAATTATAACCATTCATGGCAATTGTGACACCTACAACATTACCCCATATAGAAAGCACAATCATGTTAAAGTATCATTTTGGAGGTTTAATTTAATGCCGCACAAGGAAACATACCTAACACCCCGATAACCCAAGCACAATGCACATAATGCAAAATAATTCACAAAAACATTTGCAAGCAAGAAATTGATGGAACGTAGAATTTCGGATTTTGAATAGAAAAGGATGTTAATGTAAAGTGTTATTTCAATCAAAATAGTTGAAATCTTTTGGTGCATAAATTTGTTCATATAAATTACAATGTGTTTGTAGATTTTCCAACTGTTATGTGTCTTCCATGTATGCCTATCAAGTCAATCCTTTTCGAATCTTCATTTTACATGAAGAAATACAAAAACTCATCAAATGCACCAAAAAACACTCAAATATATGAATTTGATCAATCTCAAAGCACGATTATTCACTAAAAAAACCCTTAGGTTGTAATAGAATGAAAAGCATAGAAGAAAGATAAGTTGTGCAATGTACAAAGTGTCAATGATATGAACTATGCTAAGATTGACAAGATCAAGAGTTTTACATTGATATGAATATGGTTACAAGGCAAAAAAAAAAAGGTTCAAATATTAAACACATTTTCACAAGATTGAATAGAATAAGCTTGCAAGCCTTTTAATAACCTTGTAGGAAGGTGCATTAAGGCCTTCCTATGGGCTCACAAAGGTTTCACGTGGACCCCTTGGAATCCATAACTTTAATAGTGAAACCCAAGTGCATTCTATATTTCATGGACAATGTCAAGAAGTCACAAGTAGCTCAAAGGTGTCCCCTAGGACCTTTAAGGCTTTGGTGGAAGCTACATACATTGCCTTTAATGTCTCTTGGAAGTTGTGAAAGATTTTCAATAAACTTTATATTTAAATGTTAAGTATTTGGCTTTAAAAACTACATAATGGGGGTATGCTTTTCTTTGTTCATACAAAGAGGGAATGAAAAAGCAATGGATTTTAGCACTTCAATAAGAAAGGGTGATGGATTCTAGCACACAAAAAGCATGAAGGAGTAATAGGTTTCTTTCCCAAGATTATAACATGAGACCATTGGGGTTGGGGGGCCTTCAACACTATCTAGAAATGCAAGCAACAACAACTATGTCTCTATAGGGCTCTTGCAATAGCTTCTTATAGAATTACTCTTGTCTAGGTGTTTTGATTGAAGGTTTAAGAGCCACTATGAGCTTTTACAAGGGACACCCTTGTAATATTGGGCGGTTTCAAATGCTTAAATGCAGTAAAACGATTTGTAAAAGATAATCTTGGAAGATTGTCGAGGCAACCTTCAAACAAAAAAGTGGAAGATAATTTATTTGTGTGCTCTGTGTGCCAATTTACATGTCCCTAAGAATTGCACAAATTTGAAGGTCTACTCCAAATTTCAAGGTGAAGACAAGGAGGTAATACATATTATGATATCATTCATTAAAAAATTTGGTGACTTCTATCAAATTTTCAGATTTGTCATTTTGCACTAAAAATAATGAAAAGTATTTGCTTATGTAGATGCATGTGTGTATCCATATATCCACCATTGGATCTAATGGAGGGCTAAACCTAGTTTGTGCCAAGAGTTAACAAAATTTAGGCTTCAAATAAATACAATTCCCCTTTCTTGAAAATTTTCCAAAAATGTGCAGAAATCTTGTCACAATAGTCATATTTCAAGACCCAAAATGCGCACATTTATGAA
>Ga0116231_10003052_pt1 | contig 34998 bp, 29 predicted proteins | sample S1TSphgellanicum_2_FD_89695 | JGI IMG/M metagenome (GOLD analysis project Ga0116231, IMG submission 89695) | Host-associated microbial communities from peat moss isolated from Minnesota, USA - S1T2_Fd - Sphagnum magellanicum MG | ecosystem: Host-associated > Plants > Peat moss > Unclassified...
CCCCCCCCCCCACTAACTTAAAAGAAATAAAAGCAAGGCACCTTGGCCCTTCCTATTGGCTGAAAGGAAAATAAATCCTCCCCCTCACCCCCGCTGCCCCCAATAAAATTTGCATGGAAAGTCCAATGTCCAGTGTCCGAGTGGAATGGACACTGGACAGTCCACTCTCCACACCAAATACAGCTTGAAAAAAAAAACCTACCCTCCAATCTCCCAACCCTAAACCCAAAACTTAAAAGGAAAAAAACCAAGGCACCTTGAGAACATGATTGTACTTCCCATTGGTTGGATGAATTTCTCTCCTCAAGAAGGTTCGTCACAATTTTTCGCCTAGGTTAATACCCATCGCAACGAACACCCCAGGTATATAGGTGAGAAGGGGAGGATTTTGGGCAAAACATATGGGTTTGAAATCAAGTGCTATTGGGAACGTCTTTGGGGGACACATTGAACTTAGGGAACAATTTGGAGAAATGGTAGGAACACATCAACAACTCAAAAAAAAAAAAACCTCTCCCCCCCTACCCCCATAACCCAAATTAAAATGATGGGGCCCTTGAGTGGATGTTGCACCTTCCCATTGGCTGCATGTAATTTTTTATATCCAAAACTGTTGGTTACCTTTTTGGCCTAAGCTAATGGCAGGGAAATACATTTGGGGACATAGTCACCTCTCTTATTAATTAGATGAGGTGTCTCTGAAGTTTTTTACTTTTCTTTTTTTTGGTGACGTGCTAGTTTGATTGGCCCATCATTCCACAAAAGTTGTTGCAACAAGCTTTGTTGCACCACTCATTTGGACGCACCAAATATCAGCTGTAGTAGTTGAAACAAACTTCTTAGCAAGAGCAATAGATAGAACAACAAACACCACCATGTTTTTTTCCTTTCTATTGTTGCTTCTTCTTCTTCACTTGGACATGTTCAGAAAGTTTCGACACACAAGTAAGCAAACAAACAATTCTTTGGATGGGTTCTTGTGCAAAGAGACATAAAACACTGACACTGAAAAGAACAACAATGAACATAGAGCTTTCTTACATGAAGAATGAAGCCGACGATGAGCAGAAGCACTACCAAGAAGGGGTACAGTGTCTGAGGTATGTAAACTTGAAGAACCCATCATTGTCATTATCACGCATACAAATACTCAAGGTTTTTGGTGTATTGTCAATACCAAGATAAAGATCCCATAGACATTGAAACTTGAGATTGCAAAGTAGTGAATAATGAACAAGTTGTTTTATTTGCTTGGAATATGTGTGTAGACATTTGGAGAGGAGTTGGATATCGAGGGATTTGAAGTGGACTACTCTGTAAGTATACATTGTCATGGTGCTACTACACTTGCATTTCTTCAATTCTTTTTTAAAGAACAAATTAAAGATGACAACCAAATATTTTTGGTTTCAATCAAGAACACCAATTAATCCTTTGGTGGCATAAGTATCTAGAACATAAAATATAGTTTCTCAACAAACAGTTAAGAATCCATGAGCATTATAAGCACCATTGGTCAGGATGTAAAACTGTTTTAAAAAAATTATTGGACATCTAGATGAACTTTTTGTACTTACTGCATGCAATATTACAGGATGGTGTTCTGACAATACAACTTGGGAGCAAGGGTACATATGTGATCAATAAATAGACACCAAATTAGCAAATCTAGCTTTCATCTTCCATTAGGTCAGTATGTATGTATGTATGCATGTATGTATGTTCCCAACATTTGTACAGTTTGGGTTTGTAAGCTTCCTCTTTTTTAGCGTAATGGACACCCCTTACTTTCTCATCTAACATTTTTTATTGCATCTGAATGCAGTGGTCTAGCCAGGTCTGATTGGCATGGATTAGAATAGGAACTAGGCCAGCTCATGGGCAAATCCACCACTCTTAAGGATTGATACAACTTCTTTTTTTTTGACTTAGCTTTCTCTTTTGAAAGAGAGAGAGGGAGAGAGATGGATCTAAATAGAGGAATGCTCATAGTGCCTACTACACCTTTCTAGAAAGGTTACCATTGTTTTTTTTTTTATAAAGATGGTGGACTTGCTTTTGATTTGTGCCTTCTATGACCAAATCTATTCATAGCCTGTCCGCTTTGCACACGGCCATTTTGTGGAAACCACGCCCATTCAGTTTGCATTGAGCATGACACAGATGTTGCCGACCGCCACATTGCCCGCGAATAAGCTGACCCCGAGGTTAGACTTGCGCTTGTCATAATGGTAATTAAATATGAAGTGTGTTTTCAAAATTCCATTTTGCTTCAATTGAAAGAATCATAGACGAGGCTCTGGAGCGCTGTGAAGATATGTAAATGACAAAGAAAGGCAAGCAGATGCTCGAGAATGTCAAAGACTCCACCGCGTTGCAATAGCTCCCGAAAGGGCTATGTGTAATGGGGCCCAACATGAGGAAGGACAATGTATGACTGATATTGTAGAAGATCAACTTCAGGCTGGGCAGCACATGGCCTTGCGAGATTTGCGGTACCCCTTGGCCGACTTGCAAGTAGACTAACAAGTGTTCAGACGTGTGAATGAACAATGCAACCATTGTGGCTTTCGCTTCTGGATCAAAGAACGCACGAGGGGCTTTCTTCAAAGACCACACTATAGTAAATGTTGTGCTTCAAGGAAAAAATTTTTGTCTCCTATTTGCACCCCACCAAAGTACATGGCAATGTTACAAGATCGACAAAATGCCAAATTGCATAAACATCTCCGTTCGGATAATGCTGCATTTGCATTTATCTCCACAAAGGTCCAAAGTGTGGGCTTTGAGTTCGAACCAGGAGTGCATACCTATAAAGTGCAAGGAGGATTCTACCACTTGATTGGTGGTATGGAACTCGCAGAAGGGAAGTTGCCATGCTTTCTTTAGGCCTATGTGCATGATGCGGCAAATGAGGGTCCAAATCAGCAATTGCAGAACCTTAATCTAAGCTTGGCGCATTTGATGACATTTCGCACGATCCTCGGGCGCGTCAATCCTTATGTAAATGTCTTCGTTCGTGTAGCCGACCGTCTTGCCACAAACCCTATAAAGGAGGTCCACATTTGCATTACAGCTGGCCGTACCCAAGAATTGGAGATGTCCGATGTTACAACATTCCTATGGCAAACGAAGTTGCAATGATAATTCCTAGTGAGTCAAGAAAGGTTGGAAATCGTGATGTCATTGTACAACGGTGATATGGAGGTGGTTTATAGAGGATGAATGAGTTAGTGCCTTCTTACAATCCTTTATAATACCCGTTGCTTTTCCTTGCCAGGGGGGGATGGGTGGTCTAAAAATCTGCGATTACAGAACAATTAAGACAAAGCACGCACAAGGGTCTCAATGGTGGCTTATTATGCACAAAGAGTGCAATGTAATAGTGAACTCTCCGCTTTGCATCTTGGTGGTCGCCTTTTTCAACAGTATATCATCGACGTTGCTACCAAAACAAAGTAAAACACTCTTAACTTTTTGGTGTTATACCAAGCTCAAGTTCGTGCAGAACTCTACCAAGGGCTAGTAGATATGGTCGAACATGATGTTCGATTAGATCTTGCAAATGTGGGTCAGTGAATTGTTCTCCTAGCTTCATTTCACAGTTCTCCACGTTTCATGATGCAAGCGTATCAAGATGTAATGGCTATTGTGCGGAGCAAAGGAAGTCCAAATGTTTTATTCACATTCACTTGTAACTTGAATTGGCAAGAAATTATCGCGGAGCTCGAGCCCAACCAAACAACCTCCGACCATCTAGATTTGGTCACCCGCATATTTTAGATGAAGGTGAAAGCCCTTCTTAAAAAAGTGGCAAAAATTGGATGGTTCGCCAAAGTTATTGGGAACATCAAGACAAGGGAATACCAGAAACGAGGCCTACCTCACATCCATCTGCTCCTTATCTTTCCTCCAGAACAGAAAGTTTCCACAACCAAAGACATAGATAGTTTAGTGTCGGTAGAGCTTTCTCTTCCAAAGAACGCACCTCTTTTTGAAACGGTCACAAAATGTTTATTGCATGAATTGTGCGGCAAAGAATACCCCAACACACCTTACATGGTCAATGATGTATGCAAAAATGTTATCCGCAAGCTTTCTTCGAGGAGACAACACAAGGTGAAGACAGTTCCCCTGTCTATCATCAACGAAATGATGGTCAAATGTTTTGAAAGACTCTAGATGGCTTTGTGTACGATAACCAATGGGTGGTGCCCCATAACCCCTACCTTACCAAGATGTTTAATGCACATATTAACGTTGAGGTGTCCGCCGGTATTCGGAGTGTCAAATATCTTTTTAAGTACGTTTACAAAGGTCCTAAGCATGTTGCAACAGTGATCACCAGTCCACCAAACAAGGTCCAATAATACATTGATGCTCGATATTTGAGCGCTACTGAAAAGGTCGATTCCTTACTTTCGTTCAAAAAGTCTATGGAATGGTTACCTATCATTCGATTAGTTGTTCATTTGCCAGGATAACACAACGTCATTTTTAACAAAAATGAAGATTTGGTTGTTGTGGCGGAGCATGCTACTCGCCAAAAAACCACCTTGACCGCCTACTTTGCGTATAATGCTCAAAATGTGGATGGGTGGAACATGGTGTATGCGGACTTCCTTGCTGATCATGTTTGGAAAATTCGAAAAAAAGTTTGGTTGGCCTAACAACAAGGAGAAAAAGTTATTGGGCGAATGTATTTTGTACATCTTGCTGCTCATGAACGCTTCTTCCTCTGCTTCCTAGTTACTATCGTATCGAGCACGACCTCTTTCGAACATCTTTGGACTGTTGACAACATAGAGCATTCAATGTTTCAAGCTACTTGCGGAGCACTGGGATTACTGCAGGACAATACAGAATGGGACATGTGCATGCGGGAAGCATGTATCGATCAAGACAAAAAGAGGCTAAGGAATCTTTTTGTGACTCTCTTACTATTTTGCTCTCCTTTGAATCTGGAAATGTTATGGGAAAGATATCGAGACGATATGTCGCATGATACGCAGCATCGATGCATCACGAATAGAGGCATTACCGAAGATGCTTACAATGACACCCTACTACTCCTCAAGGCCAAATTAGTGTTAACGAACAAAGGCTTGCACGACTTTCTGGAAATGTCACTCGCTTTGTCGCCTACAAAAATGTTACATGTCAATCCTTAATTGGCTATAGAGCTTGATTACGATAGAAACATACTCCATGGCTACGTCGACCAGAATTTCCCGCGATTCAACATTTGCTAGGAAATACCTGTCATTTTAATGTTCAATGCAGTAGCCCAAGGCGAAGGCGTATTATTTTTCCTAGACAATCCAGGTAGGTTAGGCAAAACCTTTGTATATATTGTGTTATTAACATTGGTTCAATGGGACGAACATGTCGCCATTGAAGTCGCCTTTTCAGGCATAGTAGCTTTCCTATTAGAAGATGGATAGACCTCACATTCAGTTTTCAAAATCCCAATTGCCATTGGTAGGGACTCAATGTGCTCGATACTTATGCATAATGATTTTGCTGAGCTACTTTGAGAAGTAAAATTGATCATTTGGGATGAAACTCTAGCACAACACTAACACTATGCTGAGGTGGTAAATCGGACTTTGCGTGACATCATGCAACGCCCATATTTGCCCTTTGGCGGTAAAATGGTTGTTTTTGGGTGTGATTTTCAACAATGTCCGCTAGTGGTGTCCAGAGGCTTTCGAACAACAATCATTTTTGCAATCCTCTCATGTTCGGTTTTGTGGCATGAAGTGCGTGTGATTCTCACGAAAAACATGAGATTGCACACCAATCCCATCCCCAGGTCGTATGCTTAGTACCTTCTGAGAGTTGACAATGGCCACGAGTCTTCCATCATTAATCATTTTCCATCGGAAGTTGATGCGAAGCCCTTAGTTGAAGTCGAGACCGCCTTACACCCAGAAATCCATCAAGCGCTATCTTTAAATACCCTCATCCACATTGTTTTCCCAGCCCTGGTAATAATTACGCAAACCAAGGATACATGGACGGTCGAGCTATTCTAATAACAAAAAATTTAGTCGTGAATTCTCTCAACACTAAGATTGTCGAGGCTATGCTTGGGCAAGAGCACATATTTTTGTCAGCAAACTTAGTGGAAACGGGGGACAACTAGGTTATGGCAATTGGCACAAAAATTTTCAACACCATTACTTTCGCAGGTATGCCACCACATCGTTTGGCCCTCAAAATTGGCGTCCTTGTTATCTTACTGAGAAATCTCGATGCAATCTCGGGACTTTGTAATGGGACCTGTCTAATCATTTGACACCTGGCACGAAGATTGATTGTTGTGTAGATCATTGGTGGCACGCATGTGAGGAATATTTTCAACATATCATGCATCACCACAACAACAAACCGTTCGAAGTGGCCATTCACCCTACAAAGGCACCAGTTCCCCTTGCAATTGGCATTCGCTATGACCATTAACAAGGCGTAGGGTTAAACCATGAAAACTGTTGGCATTTACTTGCCTGAACCTGTCTTCACCCACGGCCAATTGTATGTAATTTTATCACGAGTTACGCGTGCGAATGATGTCTCTATTTTCTGCCCAAATGGCAAGACAACTAACGCACTCCCAAGCCCCTTGTTGAACCCACTTGACGGTCCAACTATGTAGAGTTGCGGAAAGTTGGGACTTGAGGGTCGCTCCCGACTTTCAGCACTAAAAGAGGGTAGAGGGGCATGCTAGAAGTCCTAGGATTAGACTAAGAAGATGGACTAGATTATCAAGCTCGAATCTGCATCCAAAACCAACCACAAGAGGGTTAGTTAACGTTCTTTCAGCACTAAAAGAGGGTAAAGGGGCATGCTAGAAGTCCCAGGATTAGACTAGGAAGAGGGACTAGATTATCAAGCTCGAATCTGCATCCAAAACCAACCACAAGAGGGTTAGTTAACATTCGGGAACACCCTTGGGTGTTGGGACAAGCCATGGGCACTTTGACACACAAGACTCAGCACGGCCCGAACTCGAGGGAAGCCACCACCTTCCCCCATATAGTATTCTCTGCGTTTCACCGCAGAGGCTACATCCGAATGGCTCTTTTTCCCGGGACTCCCAAGTTGGAGTCCCGAAACTGTCCCGGGTTGGAGTCCCGGGACTTTAAAGGCTCATAGCTCCTCGCCCCGAACTCGGATCAGGACGAGGTCTAAACCAAAGTTGTAGCTCTTGTTGAGAGCTTTCTAACGCCATGTTGCACTCCTTGAGGCAACGTCAGGAAGAGGTTGATTCCCAACTTTTAGTGGTCAGGAGTCAAACTGGTAGATTGACTCCTGGCCCTTCTTTTGCCCATAACTTGGGCTGCAGATGTTCAAATGACGCATGCGAGGCCATTTTGGGCATCTGCACTTCAAGACCTTTCCATTGATATAAAGAACGCACCAATGCAAGGAGATTTGACCCCTCAAATCATCTTCTGAGTTTCTGAGAGTCCCAGAGGACTCCATTTTCCCACTTTTGGGAGTGTGAGTTGCATTTTCACACTTAGCCCCAAAGTGGGGTTGCGACAACAACGACCAATGTTGTTTATACGAAATTGTTGCGATGATCTTTTTTCTCTATTTATTGCCTACTTTTCTCTCTCGATGGGTCGAAATTCCCACGTCCAAATCATGAGTTGAAATTCCCTACATTGGATGCAAAAATGGCTATAACAAAAGCTAGGTTCATGATGTGCAACTGTTGAAAATAGAATATTTTTAAAATTCTTACTGTCCCATCGAATGAAAATTGTCCCAACTTAAAACTGTTAACTAAACAATTTTCAAGGTTTTATTAATCTTTTCTCCTAATCATTTTGCTTGCAAAAAAGGTTTACCAACTAGTCTTCTTCTATAAATAATCATCACTTTGACATGAAAAAAAAAATATAAGGAAAAAGACTGATGTTGATAAAAAAGATGAGATTTCTATTAGTGACGAGGCATGATGACAAGGGATGGGCGGGGTTTGCTTTGGATCCTCTTTTACAAACAAAGGGTGGCCCTTCCATTATGGCTGGCAACTTTAGGGTAAAAGTGTTTTTCACAATGATTGGCCAGATATGTTCTAAAGACTTGTTTAAAGGTTGATCTCCACAAAAATCAATGACAAGAAGACAAGGATGGAACTTTTACACCTCAAGTGCCTAAAGAAGGATTCATCCTCAATGACTGATTAAGGACTCACATAAGGGCTGGACTAAAGATTCATGTACGTGCCTAGATAAGGACTTGCCCAAGGGCTAGTCTAAAGGGAGATCTACAAAGAGTAGAAAGAAGATGAAGATGAGAACAAAGTTTTGTGACTAATGACTCACATAAGGAACTGGACTAAGGACTCACATAAGGGCATGGATAAGGACTCACCTAAGGGCCTTGATAACGACTTACTTAAGGTCTTCAATAAGGACTTAACTAAGGTCTTGTCTATGGCTATACTACGTAGAGAAGAAGATGAAGAGGAGAATGAAATTTTGTAACTAATTAAGGGCCCACATAAGGGCTTGGACTAAGGACTCACATAAGGGCTTGTCTAAGGGCCAATTGATATACGGAAGAAGAAAAGGAGAATCAAGTTTTGTAACTAAGGACTTGCATCAGGGTTGGACTAAGGACTCACATAATGGCCTGGATAAGGACTTGCCTAAGGGCTTGTTGAAGGGCTGATCTGCTAAACATGCAAGAAGGATGAAGATGAGGATGGAGCTTTGTGACTAAGGACTAACATAAGGCCCTAGATAACAAATCACCTAAGAGCTTGTCTAAGGGTCAATCTACTACACACACAAAAAGGATGAAGGGAAGAATAGAGTTTTTAACTAAGGACTCACATAAGAGCTGGACTACCAACTCACATAAGGGTTAGACTAAGGACTTACATAAGTGCATGGACTAGGGACTCACGAAACGACCTTGAATATGGACTCGACTAAGGGCTGATCTACCACACATGCAAGAAGATGAAGATGTGAACAGAGCTTTGTGACTAAGGACTCACATAAGAGCCAGGGTTTTTTTTTCCCCAATTTTGTGATGTAGCTGGAGTGGCGATCATCCATAAGATGATATAGCCAGATTTGGCTACATACTAAATATGAAATTTTTAAAAAAAGATTCTTTCTATATTCTTGGCTACCTACTGGAACTTATCATAAAACTTTGGGAATTTGGAAAAATAGTTCTTCAAAATCTGGTGAATTTGGGTCATTTATTCTATGGAATTTCCTCTCTAAGGTCAAAATAATATTTTTCAGGTTGAAATTTAGCAAAATTTTCACCCCCAAACAAAAAAACACTGATAAGAGCTGGACTCAGTTCTACATAAAGGCCTGGGTAAGGACTCGCCTAAAGGACTTATCTAAGGGCCGGTCTGCGTACACATGAAGAAGACGAAGAGGAGAGCAGAGTCTGCCGAAGAAGGACTCACATAAAGCCCTAGATAAGGACTCACCTAATGGCTTGTCTAAGGGCCGGTCTGCTACACATGAAGAAGACGAAGAGGAGAGCAGAGGTTTGTGACTAAGGACTCACATAATGCCCTAGATAAGGACTCGCCCAAGGGCTTGTCTAAGGGCCGATCGATCTACGTAGCCAAGGAGACGAAGACGAGAACGGATCTTTGTGTTGTTTGCGGGAGCGGAGGAGCTTAGATGTGCGCGGGATTGTTGCGTCTTCCTCGCGTGTGGTGAGAGGAGAGGGAAGAGGGGAGAGGCTTTGGGGCTGGGCACAATGATGGTGGATCTAGCCTCCTTCGGGGAGGAGAAGTTCAATGCCAAGGGATGGGTGAACGCAGCTTGCAAGGCGCGGCATCCGGACGATAGCATGGAGAAGTACCTGGGAGACTTGGAGATGAAGCTGCAACTCATGGCGGAGAGCATCGCCGGTTCATTGGAGGAGCAAAGTGCACAAGCGCTTCTGCGTGTGCCGCGAGCGTCGCGTGATGTGTTGCGCATTCGTGACGACGCTATTTCTCTCCGATCCACCGTTTCTGCTGTCCTCAACAAGCTCAATCAGGTCCCTCTCTCTCTCTCTCTCTCTCGCTGTCTCTTTTATGGTATCTATCGTCCTTCTTTCTGATCTGCGTAATCCGTCCTCTGCTGCTCTTCATATTTTGCTGTTGGTTCTCTTTTGCGCCTGCCTTGAGGTGTAGAATGTTTTCCTTTGTGCCTAAACAAAGAAGATATTCGGACGGCATTAAGAGTTTCCATTTTTGGCATACCGCTTCTTGGTCAGGAGTAGCAGGGTTCTAGAGCATGGCACTTGGATTGTCTCCTTCCTTTGTTCCTTAAACTTATTCTCTCTCTCTGTCTCTGTCCATGTTTTTCTTTGCATTGAATCGTGTAATGAAAAAAATACCATCAGGAGCATTTGCATTAGCTGTTTCAAAGATCATGGCAAGGATTAGGGTTTCATCTGTGTTGTGGTTGGATGAGTCAAATCCATGATCAGCACAAAGGAAGTTTCAAACCTGTGCATGAAAATGGAGGGACATAATTGTTGAGAACAAAGCCAGACAGAGACAGATACAGAGAGAAAGAGAGAGGAGATTGACAGCATGGTGAATGTGACAGGCAGAGGGTACTTCAGCGCAGTCAGTGGCAGCACTTGCGCGGGTTGATGCTGTGAAGCAGCGGATGGATGCAGCTCATGAAACCTTGCAGGTAGATCTCACACAATCAAAGCACACCTTTGGCATCACAAAAACCATTTCTTACACTGCTGCCAGGTGTGGTACAATATCTTGTTTGAAGAAAGAGTCAGATAAAAGATCATTACAGAAGAAGTTGGTATCAATGTAGGTATCTCAGGAACAGGATCTGCTATTCTTCTCCTGATGTAACCAACTCAGGCTCGGGTCTTCTTCACACTAGCATGCACTGTGACCATCTTGAGCAGTGATGCAACTTGGGTTTTCTAACCAGGATAGACTCCAGAATTCTAGTGGCTGTTGAAAGGCTTGCCCCTGATAGTATCTCCTAGTACATGGAATTCATGAGGCAATCATCTGATCTTGGATGATACTAAGGGGTTGCAGTGTTTTTGGGTGAGAGTAGGATGCAGCAGGGTTGGTGATGTTGAGTGCCACTGTGGAGGATGTGTTTGCAAGTGGGGACCTACCACGAGTGGCAGAGACTTTGGCACAAATGCGCCGTTGTTTGGCAGTTGTTGGCGAAGTACTTTCCTACCTTCCTTTTGTGTGATTTTGAATGTAGTCTAGAATAGTGTTTTGCCTCCCCTTGTGAGCATGAAGCAAATAGCCTAGTTGCTAGGACTTGAGACCATGTTACAAGAGGTCGTTGGTGGGTTCACTTCACCTTAGCACCCAGTCATGTATGAGATGCTGTGTATAATAACCTACTGAGCTATAATGTGGTCCCTGGCTAAACTGGTCATCCAAATTTGTGGGAAGCTAGTGACTCCAGAGTCCTTAGAGGAAGGATCATGCGTCCATGTTGCTCCCATTCATTCATTAGAAAGTGGCCACATCTGGAGGCAATAGCTTTTTGGGTGAAAAGACATGTAATCATGCTTGGTTGGCAAACTTCATCTCCCCTTGCCTTCATTTGTCCAGCATATGAAAGTTTAGCAGGTTGCATTGGCAATTGATTATCTTCTGATCCAAGTGCGATGAACCAGGGAATATTGAAAGTCATTGGCAATTTGTGTTGGTGATGAGCTTAACATTGAGCTCACATAGAAGCACAAAAAAGAATCACTTAAAATCTATCTGGTGCAGCTGGTAGCTAGATGTCTAGAATGCGATCATCAATTGACTGAACATTGTCTCTACTTGATGGGACATGAGTAGGTGCCAGCATTTGGAAATGTGAAGCGGCAGCTGGAAGGTTTGGAAGATCGATTGGAAGGCATGGTGCAACCACGGCTCGCAGATGCTATCACTCAGCGCAAGGTGGGCATCTTGTTCACTAATTACATGGTACCAGTTGCATTCCCAAGGTACTCCAGCTTTCATGTTACCACAATTGGTGCAGTTTGAGCTTGGAAAGGAAGGTGCTGCAGAAGGATGGCATTGGAAGAGTGGGTGGGGAAGGGGACTGAATATGAAGTACACAATGGTTGGCAGGTTGAGAGTACACAGGGTCTTCGAGACATCCTCATCACAATTGATCGTTACAGTTCACTGGAGCAACACTACACACGTGTGAGAATGCGTCCACTGCGTCGTCTCTGGGATGAATTTGAGTCAGCTAAGGCAGGATTGCCATTGGCCAAGACATCAACCACAGAAAACCAGCCTGGCACTGATCGCCGACCCCCTAGCACAGCCATTTCTGTCAAAGGCCCTGCTATGTCCTTTGTGGAGTGGCTGCCACATTTTTATGATGAAATCCTCCTTGTTCTTGAACAAGAATTGAAATGGTATGTCAAGCTACCATTTGAGTTGACTTAGTTGGAGTCTTCTAGCAAGAGCCTCAGGTTCTCTTCTCCTTCAACAAAGATGTGCTATTGTGCAGCCATGCTTTATTTCATGTTAGATTCATGTCTTTGTCTTCTGGCAGGTGCATGGTTGCTTTTCCAGATGACTACAAGTTGCTGGTCCCCAGGCTATTGATTGAGACCATGGTTGCTACATCTGCAAGCTTTGCTGCACGCATTGATATATCTGCTGAAGAGGCAACTGCAGAAAACAGGGCTTCTCTTGGAGGTAGGTTCAGATCAGCATTGCACTGTGTGAATTGTTAAGAACATGAGCTGGAAGGAAGTGATTATTCACTGCCATGGGATTGAAAGGTGTGGTGGTAACTGGTATAGTCTTCATCATTCTAGTGAATTATATCTCATCCACACTTACTTATGATTGCTCCTACATGCATTTGGTCCCAGTTTTCTTTTGCTGAAAGAATGCAACCTATGGCAGGTGGTGAAGTAAGCCGAGAAGCAAATTTGACAGGGAAGGGGCAACCTTCACGGCTAGGTTTGCTTATAATGCTACACAACATGACAGGTGCATTTGCAAAGAATGTCCAGCATCTCCTTGCTTCTATTGACCTGGCCGAATTGGCTAAGGTACTTCAAGCTGTGTACCATCCTTATGAAAGTTACAAGCAGAGGTATGTACATTGTTAGCAACCTGCCTTTCAAGAATTCCTGTTGGTAGGCAATGTGGTGAGCAAACCATGTGGTTGTTGCTTAGTAGAGATATATGACTGCTTCATTCCCAGTAAGATGCAGTTCAGGTTAGGCCTCTTCCTAATGTGAAGCCTTTATAGCCACTTCAAGGGTGAGGGTGGCTTGTCAAAAACTTGCAAGTGATTTGTGGGTTCAAGCCAGGTTAGATGCATCCTGTATTTGCATATTAACAATCCCTGCCATTATGGAGGTCAACAATGGAAACCAAACCCACCTTAGGGCTTCCAAGTTTTTGGCGGAATATGTGGGCACCTGCTTTATCCTTATTCGTGCCATGAGAAAATATCCACCTGAGACAAGGCAGCAGTAGCTATAAAGGCCTAGAGAAGTTTACACTTGTACTTCTTCTTTTAGGTCTCTTCATTACTCAGTGACTTGCCATGTGTTACTCAGGTATGGGGAGCTGGAACGTGCCCAACTCCTTGGGGAGGTGACAGCATTGGATTTGAGGGCTGCTGTGCCTCGTGGCATTGGGGCACGGGGGGTGGAGCTAAGTGAAACAGTGCGTCGGATGGAAGCTTCTGTCCCTGAACTTACAATGGCTCTTGAAGCTGCAGTAGAGCGCTGCATCAGCTTCACTGGGGGAGTGGAGGCTGAGGCCTTGCTTCGCACACTGGATGAAGTTGTCCTTCATTATCTTGGGAGCCTGTTGGAGGTGCTCAAGTCATTGCGCTCTATCTGTGGAGTTGATCGGGCCCTTCCAGATGCTGTTGGGGGAGGTGATCTCTCCAATCTCAAAAAGGACATTGCACTGTTAGAGGGTGCAGGAAAGAAGGAAGGAGGGACTGCTAACTTAACAGTTGACATTGTACCTGAAGAAGAAGAGTGGTCTATAGTTCAAGGAGCTCTTCAGCTCCTGACTGTGGCAGACAGTCTAAGTTCACGCTCCTCAGTGTTTGAGGCATCTCTACGTGCAACACTAACTCGTTTGGAATCACGCCTGCAGCTGCAAGGTGTTCTTGCAACTACAGGTCAGCCTGTGGCACTACCTGTTGCTTTATCTGAAAGTGAGGACTCAACTGGAGCTCCAGGGGGCACACCAGGAATGCTAGATATTACCATCCTGCGCTTAGTGAATGACCTTGATAAAACAAGACGACTTGGTGGCCTTCTGGAACAGGTTTTGCCGCTTCCAATTGCTCTCACTCTTTTGCTCTTTTGCAGAAACAGGATGTAATCAGTCTGTTGACAGATTACTTCAGTATAGACATGACTGTGACACCTGTTTGAAAAATCTACTGAAGCTGATTAGAGATTGCTGAACCATAATCTTATTTGGCCAGTCAGGCAAAGTCACGTGCAAACACCCCACAATTCGCTCAGGGAGCTACTGATTTGGGGTATCTTTTTGTCTTGCTTGGCATCGTATGGTGAATGCTATGCTTTGAAGTTTCAATTTGATGCGCTTTGTTCCTTAAGCATATCCTGCTATTTTTTTGCCATCCACCAACATTCCTTCCTTTGCAAATATGACAGGCAAAGGACCCTCGATTCCATGCACTACCTCACACCTCCCAGAGAGTGAGTGCCTTCACTGAGGCAGTAAATGAGCTGGTATATGAAGTTCTCATCTCCAAAGTGCGTTCCAAGCTCATGGATGTGGCACAGTTGTCTGCTTGGAACCAGCAAGAGGAAGAAAATCTCTTTGAGTTGCCCAACTTCAGTGCGTATCCACTGCCCTACATTGTGAGTGTTGGGGAGTATCTCTTGACTCTGCCTCAGCAGATGATGCCATGGGCCGGAGGTGGTGGCAGCGACACTGGCCCTCCTGCAGATGGAAATGATGAGAACACAGATGAAGCACAGTACTTTGAAACAGAATGGATGTTTAAGGTACACTCTGAACAACATACTTACTATCATGTGCAGAGTGTTCCAAGTCAATTGATCAATTGACAAAGCCTCATATTTGGATCTTACAGCAATTTCCAGTTTTGGCCCAAAAACTCCATGGGCTTCCACACAGGAGTTCATAGTGGACATGGTCTGTTCACCTGGCTTTTTAAAGATCAGATTTGGCTTTGTCCATGTGGAGGTTCTGCTTTGGGTGATAGTGATCATGAGCATTTGAGTTATCTGCGAGGAGCCAGATTGAGACCAGTTGAGAGCTATGTGAGCTGACCTTCTTACTCAACTGAATAATGCAGATTGCAGAAGGAGCAACAGCTCTGTACATAGATCAAATACGTGGCATCCAGGTGCTGAGTGAGCGAGGAGCCCAACAGCTTTCAGCTGATATAGAGTACTTGTGCAATGTATTGTCGATTCTCTCAATGACTGCCCCACTTGTCCTCTCCACATTCCAAACCTGTGTCTCCACACCTCGAAACAAACTTCCTGAGCTTGTTGAACATGATGGAGGTCCACCCATTGATCCAGCCACTCACCGACTTGTCTGTAAGATGCGCCAGGTTTCCCTTGAATGAGCAGACCTATCTATACATTGAAAGTTTGTCTATTGTTTACACCAACCCTCAATGCAGAGTCAGGAGGTGGTTGTACAGAATGCTGTAATCATTGCAGTTCTTTTGTCAAGTGGCAACTGAGCATCTGGAGTTGGAGTGTTGCTCAAGAATTTGCCCCAGGACTGAGCTACAGATGACTGAACTTGGTGTCAGTGGCAGTGGGCTGCTGCTGCATTTGCCTTCAATTGTTGGGTCAAATTTTAGGTGGGCCCTGGTTATACATGACTAGTTTAGGAATCATTTGGAGTCAATTAGGTCTTCATTATGGTTAGAGTTTCATAATAGGTATCAAAAGTCTGCTAAATAGGCCTTGACTAAAATACAAATTTAAATGATTCAAATGGCTAAAATTGGGTCAAATTGTGGTAAGTTTTGTCCTTAATGTCATTGGGTAGTTGTGTAGATCGTATATAGTTTGTTCTCGCATTAGTCAAAAGCTTGGATTTTCTCAGTGGGTTTTCCTTGTGGAAACAGGAAAGCATGATGAATACGAGGAACAATTTTGCTGATTATTTTTTTTCCAAGTGTCAGATTGTCAATTTTCCAAAGTAAGCTCAGCCTGCTATTGGAGAGCCAAGAAGAAGATAGAAAACTTGAATTGGCAGTTCATTACTTGCAAAAGAGAGGAAAGTTTTCCTGCTCCAAATTGAAAACAAATTTCAAAAAATGGTTTACATAAATAATGACAAGCTTTGCAGCCCATTGTGGCATTGAAGATTACAATGAGATAGCTGTGTAATTCTGAATCATGCATTGGGGGACCAGGGGCCAGACATGTGTAATTCAGATTGCAGTTGATCTTCTTGGAGAATTCAGGTGCCAGAGATCCTGAACTAGAATTCTGATTTGAAGTTTTCTCAAAAAATTTGAGATGCATAGAAATATGTAGTAAAAATTTGCACCAAAATTTTGCTTGAGAATTTGATGTGCACAGGTCCAACTAAACTAGTTCTGGGTTTTGAAGTTTACTCTAGAGTTTGAGTTGCACAGCAAAATTAGTAGAAAAAGGGCACTTAATATTTTTTCTTGAGAATTTCAGGTTTATAGATCTTTTGCACTAGAAATTTTCAATACTGAAAATTTCTCAAGAATCTCAGTTGCATAGATCATTTGCACAAAAAGTTTTGGGTTTAAAAATTTTCTTGAGAATTTGAGTGTGCAGATTTGTAGTCCAGATCTGCACTACAGTAATTTTGAGTACTAAAATTTTCTTGACAATTTGAGATGCATAGGTGTAAAGTAGATTTGGGTTTTAAAGCTTTCTTCAGAACTTGGGGTGTACTCTTCAGTTGAAGTGAGTACTGAAAATTTCTCAAGGATTTGAGATGCATAGATGGGCACTACAATGTTGGGGTACTGAACTATTCTCCTTGTGGATTTGAGAAGGGGCATAGCTAATGCTACACTACAATTTCAGATACTAAACTTTTCTCCTTGTGGATTTGAGATTGTGCACGACAGATGCTGCAGTAGAATTGGGTTCTGAAGTTTTCTCCAATTCAAGGTGCACAACTAGTGTTGCATTCGAATTGGGTTTTGAAGTTTTCTTGAGACTTTGAGGTGCGCAACAAATGTTATACTAGAATTGAGTTTTCAAGTTTTCTCAAGAATTCAAGGTGCACCATAGATGCAATTGCACTAGAATCGGGATTTGAAGTTTTCTTGATAATTCAAAGGTGCACAAATTATGCATCTAATCTTGGGTAGAGAAGTTTTCCCAAGAATTTGAGGCACACAAATTTGTCGCACTAAAAATTTGGGTATTGAAGTTTTGTTCAAAAAGTTAATGAAGAATTTTGGTTGAAGTGTTCGGTATTGCGAGAATGTGAGTTGCTACAACATGTGGATTTCATGCAGATTTGTTGTAACAAATTCAAGAATTTTAATATTAGCATCAAAACTAGGCACAAAAAGAAGATGGTGATGGGGAACAAGATTCTTATCTTTTGTTATTGTTGTAGTAGGGTAATAGTTGAAAAGTTGTTAAAAGAATGACTAAACAATATTATCACTCTTGCAAAGAGTTTAAGGTTGAGATACTTTCCATGTTAGAATTTTTTTCATTATTATAAAGTTCAACATGGTGAAAAAACATATTGTGCTAGTGAATAAGGTAGTCATTGTTTTCAATATGGAAATTATGCACAAATAACTAGTAAACAATTTCACTTGTTATCTGTGTGCGATGATAATAAGTCAAATAGTGATCAAATTTGATAAGCAATCGCAATGGGTGGTAGTGGAAAACCCCAAGATTTTTTTTTGTGAAAGTTTGAACCCCTTAATGTTGGTGTTTGTAACATTCCAACTTCCTACAAACACCCCATGATTTGTTTCATTTCAAAGGTGTTTTCAAATTGTTTTCATTATATTTTCAAACATCCATTTTATTTTCATATGCAAGTTGCAAAACTTTAAGGGTTCCATTGTATTTAGCAAATGTACCTTGAATTTTGGGTGTAAAGTGAACTAGGGTTATCATGTTCCCACTTCCCATTTATTTCATGGTTGGTCTATTCCAATAACCATATTCATACTCTCTCATCATTTTCCTTATATTTCCACTTTTTGTTGTTACAAAGACCTTCCTTATAGTGGTCCAAAATGAACTATCACACTTCCATAAACATATGGGGCAAATGGTAGATAAAACGGTTTACAAAAAATATTCAAGTATACACCTTTTGATGAATAGGGTGGTTTTTTGTTGCAAGCTATTTTTGGAAGGCCCTCACATTCTATAATTATGGTAGTGGGCTAGTTCTTCAACCCCAAAGAAGAAACAATATCTTTGTGAGTTGTCTAACTTCTTTCATCATCGTATAAGTAACATGCTTTCTACCCATCCCTAACCCTTGTTCCTTTTGTTATTTTTCTCTTTCATTGGTCCATCCAAACTAGGCAAAGGATTTGCATTTACAAGTATATGCAAACAAATTTCTTTTGATTTCTTTCTTTGATATTATTTAAGCTACATAATTTGAACTACTAGACATTTAGTTAAGTTGATGTTTATCAAGAAGTGTTAAATGACATTTTCCTTTATCTTTCATGGTTGAACTTGGTAGCATTTATGGTTAAAGGAGTTCCATCCAATGGAGTGGAATTCATCAATTGCAATGTCCTTGAGTACTTTTCTAATGATGTTTGATGTGAAGGCATCAAATTGTGGAATACAACAAACAATATTAACCAAGGAACATCTAAGGCTTAAAAACCTTCTCAGTAAGCCCTTTTATCTTAAGTTCACCATAAGAATTCCAAACTGACATCTATGATTTGGTTTTTCACTCTCCTCACATGATCAGCTTCTCCAAAAATGGTGCAATCTTTGAAATTAACTGGAATGTAATTGTTGATGGGATCCTTGGTTGTTGTGTTTTAACCTATGCTTGCCTACACATATCCTTATCATGTTGGATGTTATTTTGGGACCAAAAATGTGCAAGGCAAGGTCCATCCCTCTCGTGACTTTCATATGGGATCCACCATATGGTTTGGAAGTCACACTAGATCTCACAACCACAATAGATGTGGTTGATTTTTCCTTAGTAATTATTTAACATTCAATCCATGGATTTGAACATACAACCATTATATTTTTGGTACATTTTGTCACAACACCCTAACCTAGCATGTTTAAATATCATTGATGTAGGCTTGAAAGTTTTACTTATACAAGTGCAATGGAAATTCTCGCGACAAACCTCATAGAAAGAAAGGTGCAAAAAAACAATGAGAAGGAAGTCAAGGGTTGAGCAAAACATTAACAACTTTGTACAATAAGTAAAGGGATGTGGTTTATTGTCATACGTTTGAATATTTATTGGAATGTTATAGTGGCCTTTTGCAAGTTGACCCAAACTATGCATATGATGTTGTTAGCTTCAAAATGTCATTATTAGCAACACAAGCCTATTACATTAATGCGAATAACACGACTACCATAGATAACCCTACAAGCTACACATTTGAACTATCTGATTAACATACACACATGTAACCTACAAATGATTTTGCTAACATAAGAAATGTAAAAAGTGGAAAATCCAACACAAGATATAACCATCACAATACATAAGACCAAAGTAGATATTTTCTTGCAAGAAGCTTCTTAACATCATCCATCCAATTTAATTGTGATTTGAATTGAGTCTAATTTAAGGTTTCCTCTCACATTCTTTGCATTGGTTATGGGACCCATGCTATTGTATATCTCTACCACCATTTTTGGTAAAAAAACTTATTCCTAATTGATTCATTTCATGGGAATCTTAATCATTTTTTACCTATTTGCAAATGGTGGTGTTGTTATTCTAACTTACATTAGTTGTGTTGTTTTTTACACAAAAACATTATATCATTCATTTATTAGGGTTAAGTAATGCACTCCGACCATGATGAAGTTTAATGAAGAGATCTTACCAACCTTTTGTTTCAAGTATATACTACAATGTTTTTATTCACATATTTGTACTTTGGGCAATTCTTTATTTAGTTTTCTATTTTCTTGTACTTGGTTTGTAACCTTCTAACTTTGAGAACTTACAAACATATTCACAATTCAAATAAACCAAGTGCAGAAATGTAAGGTTCACCACACAATATCTAGGATTTATTTTTGGTAATTGCCAAGTTAAACATGAGTTGTTTTAAGAGCCCTAAATTGACACGGATTTATTTGATCACATGAGAAATCTTATAGTTTGCAAACCTATGAAGATTAGGGGTACAAACAAAAATTGAAGCAAATTTATTTAACATGTTATGATTTATAAATTATTCTCTTATCTTCTTGGAATATTTTCCTAAGGAAGATAGTTCTTCTATTTAATTAAAAATAACATGGTTTAAGTTTCATGAACTTATAACATTTAAAGGACAAATAAGACATTTATTGAAACTCACATTGTTGAAATTCACAAAAAAATGGTAGATATTTCAACATAAAGAAAAAAGGAAGATGAAAAATATATGGAATGAAATAGAGATAAGATTCATTTTGATGGCTTGGTAGATGGTGAAGATTTGGAAAACAAGGCCATCTATGACAATTGGGATTGCAACATCGATATTGATTTTCATTTTTCACCTTATCCTTGTTCTCATTCTACTATTATTGTTGCATGCTTGGAGGTGCCATTTCACTTTGTCAAGTGAAGCTATAAAAAAACCTTGTTTATCTTTGTTTATATACAACTTTGAATGTGGGACATAAATAACAAATGTGCAACTTGTTTCCATAAGTTAAATTTGGGATCATGGGTGTTCAACCACCAACAAGAGAAAGAATTGCATTGGAAAAAATAAAATGGAAATGGTTTCATGCAGCAATTGGATGATGGTTTACCTTTAAGGGAACTTCCGTCCTAGGTCAAACCTTTAGCATTGAACCTTGGTGAAACAAAATTTGAGATCTTCTACCATCACCAGGTAGTGTTGTTGCTTCACGTAAATGTTATAGTCATGTTCATTCCTTCCTTGGTTACATTTGTATAAGTGCATCATCCTTCACCCTCTCCACTTCACAACCTTGAGCTTTTAATGTTTATATTTGGTATCCATAATATCTTAACATAATTTTGTTTAACATTGACAAAAAGTGGTAAGAGTGGACACTACCTACCTTCCTTGGTTGGGCTTGCACTGACTTTTTATAGGGCCTTTTATGCCCTATTCATCATTGGAGTAATAACAACAACTATAAATAGGATAAGAAACAAGTAAGCAAAATGAAAGTGGGAGAATGGTGTGAATCAACGACATTTCCATAGTGTTTTGGGTGGTATTTCTACTTTTTTTCTCTAACTAGGAAATGTATACTTTATTTATTGATGGGTCCAAATTCATTTAGTTCCACCATTTGTTGGAAGGGGGATTGCATTTGCAAATTTAGGACTAAGGTTCAATCACACATGAAAAATATATTCATTTTCTTGGAGTTGCTAAAAAAGTTTGATGCCAAAAGTACCTTGGAATTAATAGTTAATGGCAATGGACCTTTTTAGTTTACATCGATGGAAGAAACATTATGTTTGACATTTATCAAGGGACCCACTACTTAAGATGCAAATTTTCTTCAAAAAGTAAAAGAATATTAATGAAAAAAAAAATATTTGATTAATTCCCAAAATAATGCATATGTTCAAACAAATCCTATGTTGTAATTTATAGTAGTTGTTTACTATCACACATGTTGTTGAAAATCACGAAACATGCACATGGTTGTCACTTGTTGTAAATTAAGAGCAAGAATGCATTATAGATGCAAAGATTGGTGATGCTTGGAGGCCAGCAGCCATAATAGGCAACATGGTAGCCCAAGCCCATTGGTTATTAATAGTAACAATAACACCAAATGTAACAATTAAACACACATTAAACACCGCATCAATTGAGTCAATTTCAACAATGAAAATAACAACTACAACAATGCCAATAATAACTATAATAATGCCAACAATAAATGCATGTTTCCAAACCTAACTAAGGTTTTTTTCTTCCTAGCTTGTGCATGTAGCTTATGTATTGTTTCTATTGGCCCTACATTTGTAAATGGTGGTGTAGGTGTAGGTTGAAAACAATTCTCCACAACTTCTAACATTGGAAGGGTTGGCTCAACATCACCATTTACTTCCGTTGTTTCTTTTGTAATTATTATTTCCTTGAAAAACAATGTTATAGTGTTGGCTTCCATAGCTACCAATTGAAATTCAAGTTAAAAAGCTCTAGTGATGCATGTTTTGTCCTATCCTTTGATAATTGTTGTTTTCATGACTTTCACCTCTATCCATGTTTCATGTAATTAACTACAAATTTTAGGTTTTAGGTTGGCCATTTTGAAGTATGCCTTTGGCTCTTACCCATCACCAAGTTAGTTTTTGATTGTTTGAAAAGCCCAAAAGCTAAAATACACTTTGAATACATGTTTGAATGGTGTCTGTAAAATCACATATTAACTAAAGTTCAATTTGTGCAATTAGTAAGAACAAAAATCAACAAGATGTTTGCATTTTTTTTAATCCAATTTATAAACTTTTTGCTAATGTGAACATTCTAACAATCTATGATGCACACCATCTTCCACTCCTTTAACCTTAAAATTTGGATATGTGATTATAAGTAATGAGGAAAATGTGTGTGATAAATTGTTTAGTTGTTTCCAAGGATGACCAATGATTTTCATTAAATGTGAGGTCCCAACCATCTTTGATGTAATTTCTTTTTCTTTGGTTGTTTGGGGGAATGTTCTAAATGTAGTGCTAATAAACACAATTTGTGGCGGAGGTAGGTCCCATGTAGCACTGGAAGATACTGTCATTATGATTTGCCTTGTATTTTCCAAATGCAACATTTGCACATGTTTTGTTCTTTTTGGTTCCCAAGTTTTTTCACCACCATTAGGCTCAAGATGGATTATGGTTTGATTGTTATTCATAACAAGTGTTAGTGGAATGTAATATGCCTTCACTAGATAAGCAACCCTATAAGCCTTGAGCAAATCACTTTGGTGGAAATTTGCTTGCAGTAGTGGTTGCCCCATGCTAAACACAACACATGTATTGTTTCATGAAGTAAATAAACCATTTTCTTGTGATAGTAAACCCTCCATGTCCAAGTTTGATGAGTTCAAAAGTAGTAGATTGTATCATACCTTTAAGGATGGGTTGCACAATACATGTTGATAATGGTTGGCCAACTTGCTTCATTTTTGCAAAAAAAAACCATTTCATCTTTTAGCTTAGGATGCTAGTTGAGTTCATGCATGTTCTATTTGGGATTTTTCATTAGTAAAACAAATGTTTTTTGCAACTTGTTTTATCAATTACACGTGTCACGTGGAACTAAAAAATAATTGCATAAGACAAGTCACATAAAAACAGATTTTCTCGTAGTGTTTCTTTGTTGTCCCACATTCAACAACTTGAATGTAATTTTCTTTCAACACCCCCATCCTTTGTAAACCACTCCCACATTGTTCTACTAGTCAATCTTGCATATAGAATAGGAACACTTGTTAATTTATAAGTAATTACAAGAATGTAAAAATAATTTTGTTATTTTCATATCTTTTCACTACTACTAAAATTGGTGACCACAAATGTGGTTGGAACCAATTTTGATACACCCCTCTTTTCTTACTATGTTTTCGATGGTCTCTTGCTTTCAATTGTCTCTTTTTTGATCTCTTGTTCAATCAAAAGTCTCACATTTTATTGCTTTCTAGGTCTACCAATTGGTTGTTTCTCTTTTGGCACAATGGATGACTTTGCATGGTTGCTATCACACTCTCTCATTTCTACAAGCTCTTTTTTCCCTTGGAATTCTTTGAAATGAGCTAGTGTTGAATATTTGTCAAATAGGACTGTAAGAAACTGACTTGGACAGAATGCATGACGCGCTATGATCAAAACTGCCTGTTTGGACGGCGTCGATTTGTCGGGGAAGACGAAGCAGACGACGAAGGAGCTTCACGAGATCAAATGGAGTTTCGTTAGGGTTTCTGGCATAAGGGGTTTGCTCTCGATGCAGTCTGGCGATGATGCTCGGTGCTTGTTCCTCTCATGTTACGACATACATTGAAAGGATTGGCCTGAACGAGGTAGCACCTGAAGGTACGTTACGTGAAGGGATTCTTCCTGGTCTTTTTGGTGCTTTTTTGTGTTTTTTCCGCCTCCTCTCTCTCTCTCTCTCTCTCTCTCTCTCTCTCTAATGGAGCATCGGACCGACGTGCAAGCTTTTCGTATGCAGCTGTAGCAGTGCGCTATTTTTAATTTTTTTTTCATTGGATCTCTCTTTTGTGACGCATCAAGGCCGCGGGACATCTGGAAAAACTCGAGAGACATCCGAGAGGACCTGAGGAAGGAACTAGGGTTTTAGCTCCTGGTGCTCAATCGGTATGCTTTGTGTGTGCGCATGTGCTCTTGTGTGTGTGTGTGTGTGTGTGTGTCTTTGTTTGCCATTCTCCAGTCTCGGGGCTTTTCTTTTCGTGGCTCCCTTGTACTACACAGGACTGAAAGCAGCGACAGCTTAGACGATCTGGAAGGCTGGAAGCGAAGTTAGGAGTGCTTTTTCTTTTTTTTCGGGTTCTCGAATTCCTCACTTGGGGCATCGCTTTGGTGTTCATTAATAAAAATGCATCATCTCCGGTTGGAGGGCTTGATCATTGGTTCTCCGTTCCAAGAATTTACCATACAGCAGCTCTTGGGAATACAGCAAAGGGAATAATTTTGGTCGGTGTTGTGGCTGTTCGTCGGCAGGAATCGGGGATGGTAAGGAAAGGAGAAGGTCATAGGCATGGAAGTTCGAGAGCTCCGGTTTGGAAGGCTCGGCCAACCAATGAAGAGAAAGTGCCTGCACATGCAGGTAACGTTTCTGCAGGTAATTTAGCACCGTACTGAATTGAATTCAGGGAGTTTCTCAAAGATATGGCCTACCATTTCACAACAGGATGTCTCTTGTAGTGCAGGCGGGTGGTGATTGTTTAGACAGTTGTTTATAAAAAGTTTTCTACACAGTTGTCACACCTCTAAAGGTCTGATGTGGTGTGTACCAGTCATGAGGTTTCTGTGGCCTGGACAGAGATCTTGCTTGGTCATTGTGTAGAGTTTTGCTCATTAATGTTTCAAAAGCATAAGACCTCAGCTAGGAACTGTTTTGTTGCACTTCCATTGTAGTCTATGACTTCATCACAGAAGTTTTGCACACAATTGTCACACCTCCAAAGTTTTGATGTGTTATGTCCAGTCATGAGGTTTCTGTGGCGTAGACAGAGATCTTGCTTGGTCATTGTTTAGAGGTTTGCTCACTAGGGTTTCAAGAGTATAAGACCTCAGCTAGGAATTGTTTTGTTGCACTTCCATTGTAGTCTATGACTTCATCACAGAAGTTTTGTACACAATTGTCACACCTCCAAAGTTTTTGATGTGCTATGTCCAGTTGTGAGGTTTCTGTGGTCTAGACAAAGATCTTGCTCAATCATTGTTTAGAGTTTTACTCATTAAGGTTTCAAGAGCATAAAAACTCAGCTAGGAGTTGTTTTCTTTTGCTTCAATCTTAGTCTATGACTTCATGAAAGAAGTTTTGTACACAGTTGTCACCCCTCCAAAGGTTTGATGTGGTATGTCCCGGCCATGAGGTTTCTGTAGCCTAGGCAGATATCTTTTCCTCAAGAATGGATTTGTGAACCTCAGCTTTGCTCTGACTTTGAACTCCATGGAAATGAAGTAGCTCCATTTCAGTAGGGGGGAATGATTGTGGCAAAGTAATGGTGGTTGTGCAGGTGAAAAGTTTAGTGTTGTAGGCAGGAGCTGCACTGGATTGTCAAGTGACCAGTCCCCACAGCCTGTGCTGAAGGTTCCATCTCCAGCTGCTGTTATTGCAAAGGAATCTGAACCCCTCTCAGCTCAAGCAACATGCCATGAGTTTGTTCAAGATGGGATTGTAGCTCCGAAAGATTTGTCTCCAAATAAAAAAGCTTTTGCAAACTCAAGCACAGGTGATGGAAGTAAGTTGGTGGAAGGCAGAGCCATTGCACATTCAAAGGCGATGAATGAAACAGAGGAGGTAATGGGCTGTGAAAAACTAGTGAGATTAGCTATTGCTGCTGGGGAGCAGCAGGGACTGTCAGAAACTGACTTGGAACAGAATGCACAACAGCAAAAAGATGAGGTATTTTCTTGTTTTCAGCTCTCTCTTGTTGTCAAAGTCTCTGTCCTGTGTCGATTTTTCTTCCTTTGATCATATTTTTTCTCTAACTGAATATATGTCCTATGTGTTCCAGGTACTAGCTTTGCAGTCAATCTTTGAAACAGACTTCATTCCAGTTGATGAAGGTGAAGGCAGGCCTTCTGCTTTCATGGTAAGATTCCTTAGCACCCACATCAGGTCTATGGATAAGCTAAGATCATGGTGGTGGCTTTTTGGTGTTGATATAGTCTAAGTGCTTTGAAAGGTTCCTTCACCAAAATTCAGGTCTGTTCACTGGAGATGCAGTATTAATGTTAAAAACAAAGTTCCTCAGCTAACCCTAGTTTTTCTATAGCAGGTCATGTTATCGGTAGGTTTTCACATTATGTGGTCTTGGCTTGGTGTGGACAGAATGTACTTCAGCTGACTAAATCTATGGCAGTTGTCTCATTAGTTTTTAAAAAATCTTTCTACCAACATCTGAGACTCTCCATTTCAGGACTAACTTATTTCCAGTTGAGGTAGTTGGAAGCCCAACAGGGATTGTGCTGATCTGTAGTTTTCTGGTGCAGATCAATGTCCATGTTGAATTACCATCAAGTATTTCAGTTGTGGCAGATGCACCCAGTTGCTCTGAACTGCAAGATAATAGCAGTGACACCTCCACAAGTGGAAGCTTTTCTTTCACCATCCAACACCTGCCCCCAATCTGCTTGTTATGTGTATTGCCTGCCACTTACCCCTCTCGCTCACCCCCTCTCTTCACCCTTTCATGTTTATGGCTCAGCCCCTTGAAGCTTTCCAGTCTCTGTGCCTCCCTTGACAAAATTGCAGTTGGTTATTCTCCTGAGGTGGTAGTCTATACTTGGGCTGACTGGTTACGGGCAGATTCTCTTTCTCATCTTGGTGTACGTGAAAAACTGGAATTGGGCCCCTACCATGAGAGAGGAAGGGAAAAGAATATCAATGATTATGCTGATGAACGAGCCCTGTCTTCATCAACATCATTTGATGTTGACATTGCCCGAATTCTTCGGCATAATGAGGAGAGGCAGAATAAGGAGTTCTTGAGATCTTTGCACATGTGCAATATTTGCTTGACTGAGCACCCTGGTAACTATTTTCACCATCCTGCATTGTGGTAATAGGGAGATATGGCAGCTTGTGCACTGTATCTAAAACTGGATTGGTAGACTAGAGTGTCTTTTACTGGTTGCAGGATGTAATGTCTGGGGAAGAGATGTTAGTCTAAACAGGGTTTTTAGAGGACCTTTTGAGGTGGTGCATGTTGCCTTGTCAGAAGCCAATTTTTTGGGGTTCATGCTTAAGTGGTATGCTATGGTTGGCAATGCCTTCAACAGGAAAAGACTTTGCCAGGATGCCCTGTCAGCATATGTTCTGCCGGGCTTGTATGCAGCAGTTTTCAGATATGCAGGTGAAAGAGGGTACTGTTATCAACCTCACCTGCCCAGATACCAGTTGCAGGTATGTCTCACTTATCAAAATGTCGGCTGGAGGAATTTGTCCCTGCCTTGTGTTATACCATTCATGTCTTTGATGTGTCTTACATGTTTAAACCTCCTGTGAATGAATTTAGCAAAGCTGATCTTGTGGTCCATCAGTACCAAGCATTTTTTGTTTATGTTGCAACTCATGTGTAGGCCCCAGAGGCAATCTTAGTCTGTGTGGTGAGTTGTGTATCTGATGTATGTTGTTGGCTTTATGAACTGTTGAACTACTATGAGGGTTGTTTCTTGATGTATATTATATTTTTTGGGTGGCAGAGAACCAATTCCTCCTGGTCTTTTGAAGGACCTTCTGGGACCAGAGGCCTTCCAACGCTGGGAGGATTTGATGTTGCAGAAGACCCTGGATTCTATGACAGATATTGTTTACTGCCCACGCTGCAAGAATGTGGGCATTGAAGATCAGGACCACCATGTACAGTGCAGTAACTGTTTTTTCAGCTTCTGCAGTCTATGCTTTTCCTCATGGCATGTTGGTGCAATTTGTATGACCCCGGAAGCTCGTCTTCGTATTCTCCAGGTTTGAACCAGAATCATTTTTTTCTTGATGGTTTTGCTTGAGAAGTCAATGGGGACGTTGTGATAGGTGGTCAATCTCATACATATTGATGTTGAAGGTCCCTGAAAATGCATATGACCAATGATGTCATTCAAACTGCTCCTCATTGTTTTGTGGTCTGGTTTTCTCTTTTCTTCCATGCTTGCTGTTTCGTTGCTGTTATGTTGTCATATCTGAAATATTCGTAACCTTTAGTATATATTGGGCATTCTCTCATTTCTTTGCACATTGTCTTAAATCATAACTGTTGAGAAATTCTTGGTACTTGTGAAGATATTGGACTTCATTCATCTTCTTCCTTTTGTCTACTATTTTGTGTTCTTTGTTCCTTATGTGCCTCCTATTTTGATTTTTCGTTTTTTACCTTTGTGTTTTCCCTTCTTTGGTGTAGGGTACTAGCCAGTATCATGATCAAGTCTTCATGTTGTTGCTTCTGTACTTGCAATAGAAACAGTATGCAGGCTAATGGTTACACTGGCCTGGCCTACGATAGGGAGCTGATGAAGTCAGTGGGTCAGTTGTGATAGAAAACTCATCATCATGTGTCACTGTTGATGGTCACTGAAGCATAGAGAGACAGTCACTTCTGTTTGTATTGCCGGTTTACAGTTCATGTTGTTAGTTCTTTCCTTCTGTGTATTTATTTGTTCCCTGTTCCTTAGTCCTCATCTGGAGTTTTTCTGGAGGAAATGTCTTCTGGTTCTGGTTACTTTTAATCATGCGTATGGAACTTTCTTGATACTCATGAGTTACTGTACTTGTGAAGATATTATATGTTTCTTGACATCCTTGCTTAAGAAGCATCCTATTACTCCTGCTACCAGTAAAAAAACTGTATAAGAGTCAAAACTGTTGTACTTCTCATTGAGGTTTCAGCTGTGGACTGAAAATTCCCTTAGCCTGTCATCTGATGGCTTTGTGAGACATATGGTGGTGTAATGTAGTGCTGTTTCTGTTTGGAAGCCTTTGAGAGATTTCAGTATCTGAAGACAAGTTTATGAAATTTCCAGAGCCGGCAAAAAGGGCGGGTTTTAGGGGAGGAACAAAGCAGGAAAGAAAAGGACCTTATCAATCAGGTTCTCAACATGAAGTATATAGGTACAGAAGCAAAGCAGTGTCCCACATGCAAAATGGCCGTGACCAAGTCTGAAGGCTGCAACAAGATGACCTGTAGCAACTGTGGAAATCACTTTTGTTTCAAATGTGGCCATTCTATTTCTGGCTATGAACATTTCAGGTGTGTATGCAGTATGTGTATATTTCAGGGGGGTGCTCAGTTGGAGTATTATTAGCTTCATCTCTTAGGGCATGGTTTCAATGCTCAGATCATGAAATCAAGGACTAGGTGTGTGCCTTCTGGAGTGACTCTGGATCAACAATCAAAGGAAAATGTTGAGGGAGGAGATAAGCCATGCCGTTTCATCTTTAGTGGTAGCTTGCTTGTATAGATTGTAGCACTCTTGGAAGCATTCAATCTTCAGTTTCTTGTTTGTGTCCAGGGATGGATCATGTGTTCTGTTTAACCAAGAAGAGATCGATCAGTGGGAACAGAGGTTCAACTTACAGTTACCACAGCAGCGGCAGCAACAAGCTTTGAATCAGGCTGGTGGGCAGCTTGGTGTGGCTGGTTATCGGCCCTGCCCAAACTGCAGACAGCCAAACTTTAAGGTGAGACCTGAATCTTTTTAATGAAAAATGGGTTGTGTTCTAGGTATTCAAGTTTAGTTATAGCATGTGCCTCTTTTGAAGGATATCAATGTTTGAACTTATGCTGAGTCTTACCTTAGAAGTGGCATGATGGATGTGTCCCAGCTTCCTCTGAGTGGCTCGAGAGCAATCTCATGCTTCTAAGTATTTGCATGTAAAAAGTAATTTACTGTGATCAAATGATATTTTGGATGGTATTGGTGTGCATGGTGGGTGTAACACTTCCTGTAACAATTTCCATGACCATTATCACTGGACCATTGCTTCTAACTTATGGGATGAAGCATTGGAGTATGGAATATCTGTATTCTCTGTCTGGAACTCATGCTCTTGTACTGAACAGGAAAGACTCACTGGGAATTATGGGTGATATTGATGTGATGGGCAGGAAGGAAACAACAATCACATTCTCTGTTGGGCTTGTCAGAATCATTACTGTGCTCTTTGTCATACAATGGTTCGACGAAGTTCTGATCACTATGGCCCCAATAAATGCAGACAACATACTCCTGATTGAAACCCAGGGAAGGGGTTTATTGGTTTTCAATCATTTGAAGTCTCTGAAGCAAAAAGCTAGTGTGGGACAAATTCAGGAGTGGAAACAGAATGCAAATCTTGGATTCCAAGTTTCTCCCATATCACAATTAATAAATTTGAAAATGTGTCTTATCACTGTGCTATTTCAAAGGTACTATTGCACATGGTGACGTTTAAATAGTGTCACTTTTTAGTGTGCAATTTTTCATGTTTATGGTTGTGGACAAGGAAAATAATTAACCCTCTGTTGGATGTGGTAAACACCAGTAGAGGCTCAAATAATGGGTGTGGATTGGATATGCTCCAACACATTTGGAATTCAAACATTGTTTTGAGATTTCAAGGTTGTAGAGAGAGTTTAATATATAAGTGAGCATACTTCAGATATTTTACATTTTCAAGTTGGTATAAGAGAGCCGAGCCATGAGTTAGCATTACATTAGCAAAAGTTAGAATTAAGCTTTCGATCTAATTTACATCCATTTGGGGTGCAATGGATAAATTTTTAAATGTGGTACTAAGCTTAATGCCAATACAAGAAAAACATGAAATTATGTTTTTCTCAAGTTGTTTTGAATGTATTTGACTTAATGTGAAGTTTTCAACTATGTTTGCCGTCATAACTTCTCTTAACAAAAAACTATGTTTACCATCACAACTTCTCTTATCGATAGATGTGGTGCATTAGCTAACAACCAATCTTTTGGGTGGAAGGAGTCATTTTAAATTCTAATGGAAGCCTTTCTTTTGTTATTTTTTCAACAATTATCTTTTTCAGATGTTGACTTGTGAAATTCTTTAAAAGTTTTGGAAAGTTTGACAATGGATGAAAATGGAGCTAGTTGAGAAAGTTGGACAAATGATGAAATTAAGAAAGCTGAACTAAAGCTTGTTGGAGAATAAGCCTCATTCAATATCCCAGTCCCTTAAGGGAAATTAAAGTAATCACACCATGTGCCCTTACTAGTGAAGTGAGGGAACTTCTTTAAATGCTGCCCAAGGGAATTGGGCCAAGTTTTGAAATTTTCATCCATTGTGCAACCTTCCACAAAATCAAAGCATTTTACACAAACAAAATGTTGGTGATGATAAATAATATGATTTTCATCTTTAAATTTAGTCTTAAACTTATGGAACCATGCATTTTACAATAATATAAATTTTTTCAGATGTATTTAAAGTTTCATTAGAAAATCAAATATGGATAAAAACAATTGAATATTGTTTTGATGTTGGGCACCACTTGCACACATAACAAAATAAGTGAACAAGTTTTGTGTATTTTTTTAACTTCATAATGAACAAATGATTTGATTCATTTGATTTTTCAAAGGTTTGAATGGGTCCCCCCCTATTTTCCCCAAATTCATTCTATATCCTTAGATTTTTTTAATTATAGTCTTTAAATTCACAAGTTCTTTATGAAACTATGTAATAACTTTGTTGTGACCTTAGACTCATGACCAAAAGCTGAGGCAAGGCGAAATGAAACATGCCAAGAATAAATTAAGGCAACAAATAAGCTTAAATACATTGGCGGAATGAAAAATGATGCACCTCTAAGTTTTTCACAAGGCTTGGGCAATGAACCCTTAAATGTAATCAATAAAAATAAAGTAGAATGAAGAAAAATTTGGGGGCATGCTCCCTAATTATGTGCATTGGGGAAGGTGAGACGTGTAAAGAGCTCAAGGATGAGAACTAGGATGAATGACAAGTTCATGAACACTTCACAAATAAATCATTTGTACAAGCCAAATAATGTAGGTGATCAATGGAACTTCAATCAACTTTGGGTCATGAATTTGCTTTAGATTCATTATCTCACACAACTTAAAATTGGGAAGAAATTATCATCTTCTTCCTTATAGTATACTTTGGACCTCGTCATGGGGTTTATATTGAAATAATTATAGTTAGGATTTTCAAATGATAGTTCTAAAATTTCGAAATTATAAACCTTGCAACTTTATAGGTTCATAATAAATCTTGCATGAACTATAGTTGAAGAACTTCCAATTACAAAGTTGTAACCTCCAATGAGAATTTTCAACCAATGTGACATGCTTTCACTTGAGGTCATTTGATCCTTAGTTTTCAAAATTTAATAGTCAAAAATCAAATTAATTTGACTCTTGACCTTTCTTTTGCCCATAATTCTTAGCTCACAATTTCAAAATTGAAGAATGTGAATTCATTTGTGAAATTTATGTTTTCAAATCTTTTGAACAATATAATTGTTAAAAAATTTAAGCAATATTTACCTCTACACTTATGTCCCAAAGACTCAAAATATTCTAGGACTCCCAACTCACAAATTGGAAACTCATCCCAAGAATGCTTCCTTCTCATTCCTCTAATGTGTTCATGCTTCTTTGTTGCCTTTGTTTGTTTTTATCATGTTTCTTCTTTGTTTTGCCCTAGCTTTGGTTGTGAACCCAAGGTTAAAGTCATGACATTTGAGTGTATTTGAAAGGCACCTTGCCAAGCAAAATTTCTTGTTTTAGTTTGGAATAAAATATTTCATGTAAAATCCCTAGAAGCTTTTCATAAATTTCATTGGTTGTTAAGTAGGTGAAGACACCATCACAAACTTCTTGGGCCATGATTTGGGAATAATAATTTTGTGAAATCTTTTATTTATTTATAGGTTCATATTATTTAAACATGGATGTTGTGTGTTTAAAACAAATATGAATCACATACAAGTAGGTTGTAAGATTTTATTGTAATTTAAAAAAACTCATCCTATAAATATGCATTATTCATATGTGTTTTAGATGTATAACATAATTGCTTAAATGGTACAAACCTTTGAAAAAGTAAATTTCGCAGTATTTATTGCCAAATGATGGCCTAAAAAGTTTTCACTTTAGACCTTGGGTATTGGCCTTGGTTCATGAGGCAAAATGCACTAATAAAAGTGCCTTCCCTCAAACATAACATATGAATATCATGCCCCAACATTGACACAAATGACTGTTAGTTTCAAGAATTCTTCTTGATGGAAATACTTTTCCATCTTGTTCAAGTAGACCACAATCTCCTACTTTTATTCTTGTTTCATAACATCCAATTCATTCTAATTCCATGATTCATTTTGTAATAATTTTGAGACTATGTAATAGCATTAGTAGTTCGGTTTTACAATCAATTAGTTGTCGATGATGTTAATAACAAATATTTCATAATTCTTAGATTTTGGATGTCATGGCGATATATCTAATTTCTACCCTAACTCTAAATGGAGCAATAATGACAGCGCTACCATGTCAGCTGCTAGGTCAGCAATCTATCCACAACAGGTTGCAAGTTTGAACATGGTTTACTATTTAAAAGTTTATCAATCCTGCAATCTCCATGTCTGAACAGACCACATGCTATAGTTTATGACCTAACTTGCCTATGAATCATAAATAAATAAATAAATAAATAAATAAAGGTAAAACACCAGGCAAGGGAAGAAGAGAAGACAAAAAAGAAAGGACCAAATTCCAAACGAAAAGACCAAACCCCGAAAGTGCAGAAAGAACTCTTTTAGGAAGCAGAGAGACTTATAAAGGGGTGCGTTATCTAGTAGGTTGACATGGAGGTGCAAAGTAAAGTAGAAAGAAAAGTTCGTAGGCATTTTTTTCCCCTACCCTTTTAAAAAAAATAAATCTAGGCTAGTAGCCCTTTACTCAAAGAAAGCAAAATTTCAGGCAATAATAACACTTGGCTGACACGCTTGTCTCTTTTTTCTTGTATCTTCATCAAGGGAAGGAAGGGAAAAAAAAAAGAAGGATCCCAATGCCCATCCCTAATAAAGTGAACGATCTCACCTATGATTTCTCAATTGACTTTTGATTCCAAAGTTTAATTTTATTTATTAAAAAAAAATTATTCAGTTTGGCCTAGTTATTGAATGAGAGAATTTACATTTAAAAACCTTGTGAGGGACGTCTAAAATGAACATAAATTATATAAAATAAGGATAAAATTTTATCCTTATTTTATCAAGCATATTTATTCATTTTGGCGTAATTATTGAATAAAAGAACCTACGATCCCTCAATTGAATTGAATTTTTCTTTTTAATTTTAGAATTAAAAAAAAAATCATCTTGGCCTGAATTGTGAATGAGAGAACCTATGATGTATTGATTGACTTTGATAATTGATTTCAAAGTTTTAATTCTATTTTAAAAAATAATTTATTCAGTTTTGGCTTTTGAGTGATCCCCTAAAGAGATCACCAAAGACAAATGAAAAAAAAAAAAAAACATAAATAATACAATAAAAGAAAAAAAAAAAAATGAATAAAAAAAAGAAAAAGAAAAAGGAAATGGAGGTATGGATTTATA
>Ga0116231_10003054_pt1 | contig 34993 bp, 25 predicted proteins | sample S1TSphgellanicum_2_FD_89695 | JGI IMG/M metagenome (GOLD analysis project Ga0116231, IMG submission 89695) | Host-associated microbial communities from peat moss isolated from Minnesota, USA - S1T2_Fd - Sphagnum magellanicum MG | ecosystem: Host-associated > Plants > Peat moss > Unclassified...
AAAAAAAAAAAAAAAAAAAAAAAAAAAAAAAAAAAAAAAAAAAAAAAAAAAAAAAAAAAATCGGAAATTCTTGTAGGTTTGCTGTTTACTGTAAACATCCATTTTCTAGCCAATTCTGGTACAGAACCCTCCATCAGAGCCAATTCTGTCTGAATGCACTTAAACCAGTATAGGGGGAATCGGCTGTTCACATTGAAGAATATTCTGCCTGGGCATCCCAGGAGCATATTCTGAAGTCACGGAAAACCATCTAATTAACTTTGCCCCAAAATTAATATCCAAACCAAAACAATGTTTTCCAAAATTAATTCTCGTAGGTTTGCTGTTTATTGTAAACGTCCGTAGTAGCCGATTACAGTATCATAGAATCCTCCGCCAGAGCCAATTCTGTCATTTCTTACGCCCTAGCCACTTTAGTTTCCGACCTACCTATGTGGTAGGTGCCGTTCTGGCCTGGTCGTAGGGGGCGGAATTTTCCCCCTTCCTCGCAAGGCGTGTCCCTCAAGGAGCCAATGAGACAATGAGCTCAAGCAGGTGGTGGGTGACATCTGGGGCTTGAGCTTGCACTGTGTTTTCTTCAGCTTGGTGAGGGATCCAGTATGGTGAAGCATGCTGAGGACCACGTTAGAAAAGAATGGGTTGTTATCTATTTGCTTGCATGCATGCACGCATGCATTGAAATTTGAGTGACAACAACAAAAATATTGAAGAATGGGAGTGTGTTTTTTTTTTTTTTCCCCGGTTTTTCTGGGCATGCATGACATACTTGTGGACATGCAGAGTGTCGTCATAGCACGTGAACCGCAGCCGTCGCTAGCTTCTTTATTGTACTACAGTCTACTTTCCTTGTATGAATTTGGAGTTGTGGAATTCATTCTGTGTCCTGCATCTGCATGACGGTGTCCATGTCCATTGGATGCAGGGGTTGTGAAATTGAGAAGCTGCGCAAGGATTGACAAGTTTGCGGACGGTGATGAAAACCAATGGTCGATGCATGCAGCTGGTCCCTGCTTCCTTGCTGCTGTTGCTTGGGTCTGCCGTTTCCTTAGTAGCAGCAGCAGTTCCTTGCAGCTTGGGACGGAGATCTTGGGGTTCCCACTATATATTGTAGTCTTGTTGCAGCTCATTGCAGAAGGATTCTAAAGGGAGGGTAGTTGTAGAGGTTGTTTCCACCATTACCCATCTTCCATCTCCCCACTTTACTCTAGAGGATCTGGAACTGTTTCCAGGCACATTGTTGTCAGCGCTACAGCTACTTGATCAGCTTCTCATAAGTTGATCTGGTTTCTAAACCCCAACACAACGTTGGGTTGTTCTTTTTTGGTGAAAAAATTTGGTGTCTTTTTCTCTTGGCAGAGAGATAGATCAACATCATCATCATGTCTGTGGTGCCTTTCTTTGGACGGACCGGAACCAGTTTGTGGGATTTGGATCCTTTCGACACCGCGCTCACATTCTTCGACAACGCTCCCACCCGTGCGTTGGCGCGAGATGCGCGAGCCATCGCCAGCACCAATGTGGATTGGGTTGAGACTCCGGAAGCTCATGTCTTCAGGGTGGACCTGCCTGGTTAGTAGTAGATCATCGAAAATCTAAAAATCCCCTTCCTGTTGTCGAGTTTCCAAAGTGCTAGTGAAGAATGGTTCGGTTTCTTTTGTGTCTTTGATTCTCGCAGGTTTAACATGTGCACAGAGAGAGATACACACAGAGAAAACAGAGAGAGAGAGACACACACACACACACAGCTTGACCTTGGACTGATTGATTTCTTTTGCATCCGGGGCTTGATTCCGGAAATTGGGTTTCAAGGTGTGGCGAAGAACAACATCGAGGTGACCATAGAAGATGATAGAACGCTCAAGATCAGCGGCGAGCGCGTGAAAGAGGAAGTGAAGGAAGGGGATACTTGGCATGTGGTGGAACGCGTCCGTGGAGCTTTCGTTCGGAAATTCAGACTTCCTGAGAACGTGAGGCTGGATCAGATAAAAGCGGAGGTGAACAACGGCGTGCTGACCATTGTAGTACCCAAAGCCGAGAAGAAACCTCAGGAACCTCGTTCCATTGAGATCGGTCAAGGCCAACCTCAAAGCCTCGAGGGCGGCGCAAGTGAGGCGGGAGCACCTGCTGCAACAACAACAGCAGGAGGTGCTACCGCAGCCGCTGCCCGGGCATGAGATGGCTCAACAAGAAACAACTTTGAGAAGACTCATTGTCGTTTTCGTCTCTCTAGTTGTGAAGATGTGAGATCTCCCTCCCCTCTCTACCTCTCTACCTACGAAGCTAGCTTGGGTTTCTGTTTTAGCACCTCTTAGTTTGTTTCAAGCATCCTGCTGCTGCTATTCTCGAAAAGTCCTGCAAATTTCTGTTGCAACTCTGAAAACTTTTTCTGTGAAAGGAAAGGGTTTTTTGTTTAGCACACTCCTAGTAAGTACTCCTAGTGTTTTGTATAGTTGGTGGTTTCCTACTGAAGAAGCATGTGAGCAACAATGCATGTATAGGAAGGTGAAGCTTTTGGCTCCCCTAGTACAACAGAGAGCAGCGGCAAGTCCCTTCTTTGTACAGACTGTGACGATCTCAAGAAGCAGCTGTTAACTACTACAACACTTTGGCTGACACTTTGTTTGCATTGTTTCTTGATGCCATTGTCACTCTTTCAGTGGGTATCTTGAACACATGTTTTAATACCAGACTAGTTTTCACTTGCCTGCTCTATTTCTAGGAATGAACACTAGTGCTTTAATTATTTGCTTTTGAAGAAAAGAGATCGAGCTCCTGCTTCAGCACATTTGAGTGAAGGGAAAAAGCTCTGGGTGATAAGAAGACCGTTGACAAAATGTTGAGATGGAAAGCAACAAAACCAATTTTCGTTCTCCATGCTCTCTTCCAACAACCTGAGCTGAAATTCTCTTCAGTTGGAGCACACTGAAAGTTGAAGTTCTGACACAAGAGTCCTATAATATACTGAGAACAAGTTCTGACACTGAAAAGTGCAAGCTCTGATAATATACTGAAAACAAGTGCTGACATGAGCATGGTGTACTAGCTTAATAGGCATTGATGTCATCATGTTATCTCTCTCATTTGACACTGCTGTTCATCACCAGGTTATTGAAACGAGCTTTCTAGTTGAAATGCTCACTCATGGATTAGAGTTCCCTGGAAAAACCACAACAATAGTGTTGCAAATATGGAACAATGCAGGATGGAAATATATAAAAACTATTTGGGCTTTTTCTTGTACCAACTTTCCCACAGAAGAACAGCCTTGCATTAATCCAACTGCATGCTGAAACTGCTCCTACAATGGTATCTGCAATGCATGTAGAATCCTTGCACCAATTTCCCTACACAGCAGCCTTGCATCAACCAAACAATTGCTTCAATTGTTTTTCTTGCTTGAAGAATGGAGTGGTCTCTTTTCTCCACAGTAAGTTCAATAAAAACCTCAAACACCACCAACAGACCATGTGGCCTCATTAGCCACTTCATCCTATCATGTGAAGATTTGATTGGTTTTAGGATAAATTTGCATCACTTGACAACACTGAGAATCTTCAGGACCTATGAATATGCTTTGGGAACTCTGAATACAGCAATGAAGAGATGGTGTGTACTGAATTCTTTACCCACTGTGATATACAAGCAAACCTAAAATGGATCAAAACTCATGATTACTCAGATTGATTGCAATCATGATTCTTGGGCCTCATTGCAGTTCCTTTGCATCACTCTACCAAGTACAAAATTTCAAAAACTGTGCAAATCTGCAGGAAATTGAAACATAAACAATCAAGACATTGCATGAAATGGACTGTGTTCACTGACTTATGTGATCCTATGAACCCTAAGCCACATCCCAAAAAATGTAGGAATTGCACACATCACATTGCATGCACTCTTGGATTTCTATTGACAATGGGGTGATTGGTGAATAGTACATATACTACAGATGGTGTTGAAAACTGCCAGAACTCTGTAAGGTCCCTTGTTCTGTCTGCAACTTCATACAAACTTTCCAAGGCTGATTTGTCTACAATGTTGTTCCTTGCAGGCCTTGGCATTTCTAACACTTAATCTCAACTAGGGTGGTAGCCAGAAAAAAATCCATGATGGTCAAAGGACATGCTGCAAATTGCAAAGAGGTTTGGTTCAAACAGCCCTGATGCTCATCAGGGCTTGAACATCAAGACCATTTAAGTCAAACCAAGCTCTGCAACATACAGTCATCAATCTTTGCATTGATGCTGAAGGGACATTAAGATCGCATAGGCTGTTGGAAGTTGCAGAAAGGTTGGAATTAAATGACTCCAGTGAACTGAACATCAGGACCACTTAAACCAAACCTCTCTACAATCTGTAGCAGTCCATGAGGGGAGAATATCCCCTCAGCATCAATGCAGAGAGCTTCCGTTCACCTCCTCCTCAACGGGTAGGCAATTGTCAAGTAACACATAAAATATGACAAAGTTGGCTTTTCCCTGAGTCCTCAACTCCCCCTCAATCTCAGCGCTGCAGGCCTGTTTCAATCCCGGCTTCCAGCAGAACCTTCTCCACTTCCTTGGCGCCAGTACCAAACTGGAATCATTGCTTCCACCCGCCGCCACTCATGCATCGGTCTGAAGGTGAGATCCAGAGGAACCAAATTCAGTATCCTTCAACTTCATCACGTCCGCAGCTGCTGTGCCACGCCGTCTGCAACCTCGGCAGCAGAGCCGGCCCATACAGCTGCTCCGCTTCTCGAACCTCCTCTTCAATCGCCTCCTCCTCCTCCTGCTGCTCCTCCTTATCGTGGTTGAGGTCGTCGTTCTCCTTCACCATGCTTATACTTTCGAGATCTCTGCACACTATCTGCAAGCCTCTAGATCGCATTGACTGCGGGCGCAAATGGGTTGCGATTGTGATGCGAGAATCGAATGCGTGAGCATTCTTGGGGCGCTGCTGAGTAAGCGAATGGAAAATTAGGGTTTAAGTTTTTGGCGCCAAACCCAAGATTTAAATTGAGATTTTTGGCGCCAAATTCGACATTTGAATATAATAAGACCAGGGTAACCAGCATGGTCGAGCTGGTTATCAGACATAACCTACCGCAGTGTAGAGGTTCAAGAGCGACTCTGTAACCCTCTTGTCAGTGGATGAGAAGTCATGTAACTCTCTTGCATATGGATGAAAAATTATATAACCTTCCTATCAATGGATGGAAACTCATAACCATTTATGTAAAAATGTTAAAAATTTCAAAAATTCATTGTAATACTAATGCACAAACTGATACAAATTGGTATATATTGTTTTTTCTAGTTGATATAAGAACAATCAACATGATTTTTTTTTTGTAAAACATTATTAACTACATGGGATGTGAAATCAATGTTAATTCTATAATAATTATGACATTGTCATTAAAGGTCTAGTCACACTTGGAGTTATTGGCATTGTAAATTCATTGATAGCATATCACACTGTTCACACTTACAATGCATAGTTGGGAGATAGATGATGTGTACATTTGACGTGGCATGCTAACAACTTGCTTATCACCATGAGATAGTGCAGAGATAGGAGAGAATGCAAATGTTAAATTTTTTTGGAAAATTTAGATTTCAGTGAATTACAACAGCAAATAATGATGATAAGCTACCAAGTTCAAAACTAGTATGGTAAATTACCATCGTGCCAAAGAATTTGCAAGAAATTGTTACGCGTCATAGGAATATAAAAGTGGTGAACTCCATTACTTTTGAATTAGAAAGCTCTGAAGAGGTAGAAGAGAAATTCTACAACAATGAAAGAAAAGTTCTCAAGTGGAAGAAAAAATCATGGCATCAAATTCAAACACAAATTTGTAGGGTGGTTTAGAGTTGTAGGCATGTCGACAACAAGTAGTTGAGGACATGGTGGTGGTTGGGGCATATTGAAAAGGCACAATGGAAGAAAAGGTTCAATTCTTTGATAGCAACATGGCAACTGGGAACATCATGAGGTGTTGGTGTTCATTGCTTATAAACACGCGAAACACAAAGTGCAAAAGCAAATAATTGATCTAAGAATGTATATGATTTTCATTCTGCAACATTAAAGAGAAGATTGTGAAAGAGTTCCAAAAAACAACTAAGATGAAAAATCCAAGAAACGGTGTCATGTGCAAAGATAAATGGAATTCTTTGAACTTTGATTTCAAAAAACTTGCAAATTATCACAAGGGCATGAAGAATCATACTTGTTTCTAGGACTTGACATTTGAAGAGAAAAAACACTTCCATTTGCCTTGTCAATACACATGAGAGTACTATGAGTTGATCGTGGTTTTTTGAGGGGAAAAGAACAATGCTCCTCTACATATTAAAGATGTAAATGTGGAAGGAAACAACATCTATAAACCAATAAGGCAAGAAATAGAAGATGATATTAATAAAATGCAATCACAAAAGAACACTCACATGTTTGATTCTCAAGATGCAATTGCAGATAGTTAAAGGGCCAAAGTTGCAAATAGTCAAGGGATAATAATTACAAACACCACAACTATTACTACTAATCCAAGCACAAGAATTGTAGGTGCAAACATAAGAATTGCAAATTTTGTGAATTTATTTTATTAAGAAACTAAATTGTTCCCTAGCAACTTCCAAACTCTTGTCATTAATCTTGTCCACCCTACATCACCTGCATCACTTACATCACCGACATCTAGGAGCACATGATTAAAAAAGTAGATGCAACAATGTCTTTTCTTTTATCATTGAGTCTACAAACAAAAATAACAAAGTGCTAATGGATGTAATGGACAAAATAAATTGTATTCAACTAGAGGTTGAGTAGAAACGCTTAAGTGTTCATGAGCGCACCTTCAAAGCATATATTCGTTACCTCAAAGCACGTGGCAAGAAACTTTATAAGATGAACAAAAGCATGGTGAATGTGTTGTCTAATTTGAACACTATTTTATGTCATGCATTTATCAAGGATTTGACATTCATGCCTCCAATTGTGGACTTACTTCTAAAAGATGAATTGAAATTAGATGATGAACTACCAATTCATGTTCAACGTGTATATGAACAAGAAAACATCCAAAATGTAGACATGGACATTTGATACAAATTCCAAGCACTCAAGTTTCAATGATTTGAATTCAAAATCCAAATTGTAGATCGTTCTTCCACTTCATTTCAATTCCACATTGCGTTATAAATTATTTCCTATAGATTGCATTTCAATTCCACATTTCATTCTTGATTTCAATACACACCATGTCAATAGCTTGAAAATTGAAAATGATGTCAATAATTCAAAAATTAGTAATGAAAATGTAGGTCCATATGAATTTAGAGTTCACACATTTGTGATTTATGATTACCTAGGTATTGTTGTATTGCACTTCATTAATTGATCCTTGAAATTTCTCCCCCTTGCAAGTTACATTTAATGTCCATTTCATTTACCTAGTCTTGATCATCACCATCTATAGTTGCAAACATAGTTTGCCTATCTTCTATAACATTTTCAGCCTCCAACTATTACATCAAACCATTAATGTTTGTGTTTTTTTCCATTCATAATCATGTTGTGTAGGATGCGACAACAAATGACCACATCTAAAAAGAAAAACACGTGTAAATTTGCTTGATCATCATAAGTTCACAAAATGTCTTTTTTAATATGCCAAAGTTGTTATCAACAACAACTCTAACACAAGAAAACTACTTGTTGAATAATATCTCTAAAATGGTATGTCAAATCCCAATTTGCTTATGAGGCACCATCAACCATGTCATCAACAAATAACCTTTGTCTCCAATGATATAAGGCTTGATGCCTTCATGTGCATTGCACTCATTGAAAAGATTTTGCCATGTTGCCTTTCAGTAGATTGAGGACAAACACAAGACTTGTTCATCATTAATTGATTCTAGCATCCCAACAAAAACATCCAAAAAACATTTATTATGATCAATAATAACCTAGAGTTGCATGTTGTAGGCCTTCAATTTGAGGGAATAATAGTCTACTGTACATGCCAACATTTTTGACGTTTGAATATGAATTTGAGCCACATCAATGGCCCCTTAAATCCCGGGCAAGGCCAAAAGTTGCTTAAAGCCTTCCATGATCTCCTTTTACCCGTCAAATTTGGTTCTTAAAGACATCATTCATTACATGTACAAACTCCCATAAGACTAATGAATAGTTGATTTCCTGATCGTAAAAAGTTCACTACATTACAAATATTCAAGGGTGTGTGCTAACTTGTATAAGGATCATGTAACCTTTATGCCAAACGACATTACAAACCTAAATTTGGTGTTTTATTTTCCATTTTATGTTTTAGACTCTTTGTCAGTTGTCTCACAAATGACCTACTCATCTAAAAATGTATTATCCATCTCTTATCATTGTGTTGAGTCATAAGAAATTGGGAGTACCAAGTGGTTGAGTTGCCTTCACCCAATCTCCAATATCTTAATTCAAAAGAAGGTCATACACATAAGAAATCTTGTAACTATGCAAGATCAAGGCATCCATTTTCTCAAGCACATGGTTTCTGCTACATGTGTCTTCATAAAAAGAAAATAGTGGTTGATCACTTACAAAATGAATAAACATGAATGTAAAATGTATTTGAAACCAAGGACCAACACATCTTGTGCTTCTATGACGAGGTGAAAGAATAGTGCAAGTAATACAACTTTTTATGGCTTCATCATGATGAAATTGAGCAATTCTACAAGGTCTCGCAAAAAACCAAAGAAAATGTGAAATTCAAATGGTAATCAACAATAGTTTCAAATGCAAGAAAAGAAATTAAAACTCTAAAAATAGTGCACAACAAAAGATTGAACACAAATCACATAAAACAACAAAGGACACTAACAAAGCTTTGTAATGCAAATCATGAAAGATAAAATTAGCAGTTGTAGAAAAGATATTATGTTGACCAAAAGAGGAAAAAATTACAAAAACAAGGCCAATTGCAAAGAATGAAAACAATGCTACAAGTGTTGAGCAATGAAGAAATGAAGACTTAGATGTTGCAAGCTTCTAAAAACACATAGTTGTGGAGGTTCTTATTTCTTGCCACTTTCACTGCTTTCGGTTGAAGTGGTTGCCACTTTCACCACTTTTAGTTGCTAACAACAAAAGACACCATGAATGGTGTTTGTTTGGCAATCACTAACTTTAATTGAATGACCTAATTTAATAGCATGTATGAACATTGACAAATTAGGGATAATGGTCATAAGGCAGATAATGTGAACATTGTCATGTTACAGGCTATTTTTTTGTTAGGCCCTATCATCATCATGATCCAAACCCTAAGTGTGAATATACCATAATAACACATAAACTAACAAAATCCGACTTAATAAAAATGTGAATTTGTTACCCAATTTTCTTATTCATTAAGAATTTTCTGATAGTGCCAAGAATGTGGGAGGAAGTGTGTTTATTTGGGTGATGAGGATGTGATTATGCCATGGACCCAAACATGAATAATAAAATTAAATGAAAAAAATCATTATTACAATTCATGATTTTTTAAGTTATCCAAGTTGATTGCCTTATTCATCTTGATATTGAACAGGTCCATTTTGATTAGCTTGAATGACAAGTGTATTTTTAAACTAATGAACTTGATTAAAATGACATATTTGACTATTTATCAAATTGAACATCTATTCAAGTTAAACAAAAAAATTGACCATCTTGGTCAAAATGGTCAATGGGTTGTAATCAAGTGGGACAAAACAAAATGACATGCTTGGTCAAAATGACCAATGGTTTTTTAGTCCTTCAAATTGGACATCCCATGCTAGTGAATAGGTTAAGCTAGTTAGGTACTACCTAGGTTAAGTAAATAGCCTACATCTACCTACCTATCTATGTACCTATTTACCTAATTGTTACATAGGTTAGGTAAGTAAGTTAATTTTACTTGTTTACCTACTTACCTCCGATCTCCTATGTACCATACCTCTTACTTCCTTTACTTATTATCTTGTAACCTACCTACTTACTAATTACCTAATTTTTTTACATACCTACATAAATAATGATGTGAAATAAATTTAATAAAAATTATCACCTTTTGGAAGTGTAGTCCATTGGTAAGGTTTTGGTTTATCATTGTGCAGGTGAGGGATTGAACTCCTTATACTCATAACCTGTGCATACCTAAGGGATTATGGTAGGTAGGTTAAACTAAGGTAACTAGGTAGACTAAGTAGAGTAGGCTAGGCTTACCACCTACCTAAACCTATTTATTATTTACCTACCTAAAAATTATTTTTAAATAATAACTAAAAAATGATTTAAATTTAGTTAGAAATTCAAGTAATCAAATGTTTTTTTGTCTATTAATCAAAACAATTAGTCAAATAATCACCTACTTTGCTAATAAAAAAAACCACCTTAGTCACAATGACAAGTTGAAATCAATTTGTTTTGATTGACATGGTGATATTTTTTACATTTGTCATTTTGGGTATTTTTTGACTAAAAAATCCAATAAAATTCTTGTTTGTTAAAATAATGAATGTTTTAAAATTATATATTGTAATGTTTTGTTACCAAATTTTTGAGTTTTATTGTAGTTGTAAATCATTGTGAGGAATTTTGAATGTATTTGATTCAATTATGAACTAGTTTTCCAACTAAAATTTCCTTCCAAAATCATTTTTTCTAATTTAATTGAATTTCCCATGACAAAGTTATTTCAAATTCAACATCTACCACACCTTATGTCTAAAAATTTCCAAATCGCCTTCATTACATTCTATTAAAGGATTTCCAAAAATACCAAGAATGCACCCGAATTCCCCTCTATTCTTAGTTTCAATTTAAATGAATTTTTAATGAAAATTTTGTTCAATATTCAACAACTTTTCCATCATATATCAAAAAATTATGAAACCAACTTGGTGCACCCCTATTCATTGAGGGCTTTCCAATAGTACCAAAGAGCATGGCAAGAAGGGCTATGGTTTGGGAGATTTCAATATTTACAAAGCAGTGCATCTATTACTTGCTTGTTTTTGTGCACTTTTTCTTTTCTCAAATAATAAATCGATCGGGTATAAAAGATATGAAAATGTTTACTTATATTATGAATGGTGTAAATTAAATGATAAGGTAAATGCTTATTTATTGGGTTTAAGCAAAATGAAACCTAGATTTTGCTTGTAATGTAAATGATATGATATGTAAATATAAGATACGTATAAGGGATTTTTGTTACATTGATGATCTTGAATAGTCATTTATGGGATATATATTAAAATTGTAGAAAAAATCATAATTGAATGCTGAATTTTCTTATGGATGTTTCCATATGCAAGTTCATCAAATAATTATAAATTTCAATGATAATGATTCATTAGAGCTTAAGTACAACAATTTTAGGCTCCATAAGTCATCTGTTTAGCCAACATGATTACTTTAAAAAAGAAATGTATGTATTTTTCCCCCAAAAAAACTTTTCATATGAATGAATTTTGGAACAATTTTTTTTGCAACTTATTATAATAAATGCTTATAGTTGTCCAGGTACATGAAATTTTTTTTTTAATTATTTTAATTTTTTTATTTATCATTTTTGAATAAATATGAAAATTTGAAAATGTCCTTTTTCTTTTTGTAAATTTAGTGTTTCATCTTTTTAAATGATAATAATTTCAAATCATAACCAAATTTTTTTTGCATTTTTATGTTTTCTTGTATAATAAACTACAACTTTTCTTAACACAACATGTACATTTTACCCCCTTTTTTGAAGTTCTAAAATTTTAGATCAGTTTTGAAAAGCTCTTTGAGTTTTTAAATTTTTAGAATTTCACATATTCTAGGGTATGAGTGTTTTTTCAATGTGGTTAGTAAGTTTTTATCCTTTTAGTTTTTTTCTCATCAAATGTGTTTTTATTATATGAGTCCTTTTGATAATCCTTTGCAAAATTGACTCCTATCTGACATGTTGTTGTTCACTTTTTGAAGTTCTAAATCAAAATTTAAACTTATAATTTCATCAAATGGATGTTTGGTTTGAATTCCTTGAAATTCGTATGAATGAAAATGTAATAACTTGCCATGATTGTCATGGCTTTAAATGGCAAAACATAAATATTTATCCAATTTTGATTGTTTTTCTTTGTAATTTGACACCATTTTTGGCTCGTTGGATTGTGACTGCACCCACACCATAATCATGAACAAGTTTTCAATATCTTATGCACCGATTTGCATTCCAATCTCATCAATTGAATTTAAATTCAATCAAATATGAATTCAATTCAATCCAAGTTGCGTGCAATGTCATTTAGTATTTTCATTTGAATCAAATTTAACTTGCATAAAATCAATTCATTTTTCCCATCAATTGATCATCATTAATAGTGCATAATAACACAAAGCCCAAATATATTCATATAATATAATATGCATTATTTTAGTTTAATCAATAGGCCTTTACACAATATTTTGAATGTAGTACGACCTTTCAAACCATAGTAGGTAGGGTCAATTTTCACATGGACAAAAGGAATAATAATTGGTTTTCAAAAGTTAATTATTTTCATGAATTTCAAATTATTATTATTTCATGATCTACTATGATATTTTCATATGATAAATGAAATTATTCAAATTGTAATCTATGGTAATTTTGATGGTTTTCAACACGTCAACGTCATATTTTCATGAAAATTCATTTCATTAATTAATAGATTACTAGCTAGGATGCTTGTGGTTCCCACATATGTTACAATTTTTAAAAGGAAAAAATCATCATCATGTGCATGCATGATGATTCCAAATGTTGGATCAAGTTTATACCATTTTTTTCTTTGGTGTTTCACTTTCTCTCATCACCATATTGGCTTGTTTCAATTTTTCATGATCATATTGAATTGTTGTCTCAATTGTTTATTCAGTTACTCAAGTTTCAATTCCTTGTAACCATATTGAATTGTTGTTTCAATTTATCATTGAATTGGTGTTTCAATTTATCATTGAATTGGTGTTTCAATTCTCACATAAAAAACATAAACACAAATTTCATAACATAGATACCATGAACATGAAAAGCACATAACATGTGCCTTTTCATGTCCATATTGGTGGGTAGGTATTACTTAGTTAGGTTCAAAATATGAACAACACAAATAGATAGACAACATTACATTTTTTTCACTTGGGTTCCGTTTTGGTTTGCATTACCAATTATGATCAATTTTTACTTTTTCCTTTTTATGTTCCCATATGGTTTCCAATAGTTTGTCATTATTATTATAGTTAAACAAGAAGAGTTATTGATAAACAATATGAATATAATTATTATGCACGTGAAAAGGCACATGTTAATTTGTTTTTGTATATCCATCTTGGTGGGTAAAGGAAAAAACTGAAGTAGTTAGGTTTTCATACGATCTTTCACATTCTAATTAGTTGGAGTTGTCAATGGAAAACCATACAAAGGATTATGCAAAATCCTCTTTAAACCATTTCCAAGAAAATATGTCATTGAAATTATATATGTTGAATGACAAAACTAATTTTAGGGTTAAAAATAGTGTCAAATTTAATTTGAACTTTAAACATTATAGCCAAAATCCACCAAGGGGGGCCCAGGGAGTTGGGGGGCACTTTATATATTTTATGAAACATTTAAGATAAAAAGGTATTTTATGGTATGCTATGAAATAATGAAATAGTATAGGTATATTTTAAATATATTTTCGTAATCAATTATAAACACGCTATATACATTTAAATAAATTAAATATTATATATATTTTCAATAAGTTGCACCTTATTTGTTTTTGCACACTATTTGGAATAAAATGGAAATGACATTCTCGAAGCTGAAATAAATGAAGGCAATTACAAATGAAGGCAATAAATTTCATATCAAAACCAAAATCATGTTTGATTTGAATATCAAAGGTAAACAAGACCCAATAACACCCCTTTTTAATATGGTCACCATGTATGCACATTATTAAGGAAAAGAAGGAGTTTTAGTGCATGTTCAATGGTTTTTGAAAAAAGCTAAAACTTGGAATTCACTTTGAATTTGAATTTGAATAGGTCTTAGAAAAACTAAAACCATCAATTTGAAAAAAATAATAATTAAAAAAATTGGACTTATTTTTAGAATTGATAAGTTTGAAAACATTCATTAAACTTGGAAACATAGTCCATACAAAATTCATGGCAGTTGAATGAAAAAAGTAGTAAAAAAAACCCAATAATGACTTTTGTTAATTGACCAATTCGTTGACTTGGATAAGTCAATTTTGACATGTCAAATTTGATTGGGTCTTGTTAGTTGGGTCTTTTGTTTAGTGTTTTTAACTAGGTCCTTTTAATTAATCAAATCAAATAAAGCAGTGAAAAATACCCTATGATTTTCCTAAAATAATGCCAAAATATTAATTATTTATTTTCTTACCTATGTAGCTTGTTAAGGAACCTAGGTGAAGTATACTAGTTACATAGGCCTAGGTAGCTTAGGTATATTAATTTAGGCTAACTAGGCAAAAAAAAGTGGGGTAAACTAATTTATTTTTAGTTTAATTTTCCCTTTTATCTAGTATTTTGGGGAAATATATAGTATGAAATGTTGCCCTATACTATTCACCCATAAGAAGAACATAAACCATCAAGTGATCACTTGATATTATCCACCCATAGGAGTCGTAGAACGTTGGGTGGTCACTTAATAATAATTTCAATTTTTTTTGTAATATTTCAAGGAAATAATATTAGGTGTTAAAAAAATGAAAACCATTACCTTCACATTTACAACTATTTTTGAAGTCCCCTTTCAGACTTCCACTTCATTTATTTTTACCTCTTTTTCACATACATTTTGGAAACTTTCATTTCAAAGTGAACACAAATAATCATAAATTTAAAAAATAAATTAATTAAAGTAATAGATTATATTCCATAAAATATTGTAAATATTATAAAATCAATAAACCTCCACCTTTTTAACATAATCTTAAAAAGCTTCCTTTCCAAAATGAAGTTAGAAAAGACCTTTCATGTTTAAAAAAATGATCATGAATATTCAAAGAATTTAAATGACCATAAAGTTAGTAATTTTAATTCGCCTTTACCTTCAAAGGATTTTGGATGTTTGTTTGAAAAATAATTCAATATTAATTCCTTTTTCTCATTTTTTGGCATTAGAAATGAAAAAAATCACATTTGTGGAATTGTTTCATATAAAATGATTCAAAATATTACATTACAATTTTTTTTCCATTGTAGATGTTAAAAATAATAATTTGTAAATGTTTACTTTTTTAATTTTTACAATGTATAAATCATAGGTCAAGACTACATAACCTTGGATTAATTTTTTTTTTTTTTCTCCAATCCATTGAGTTATAGTGTTAAAGCAAAAGGAAATGGAATCACATTTAAATTAAAAAATAAATAAATGGAATTACTACCAAAAAGGAGATTGGAATGTGTAATACATCTAATGAAAGGAAACCACCTAAACCTTATGCCTCACTTGTTTGTTGTCTTTCCTTTTTCATTAGAATGCACATTGTGGAACCATTGCTTTCATTGTACATTGTTGTCCTTTTACCCCTTTCCAAGTTTGTGTTCTTACAATGTCATATTTTGTTACATTTCCTTGTGTGCATTTGCTTTGTTGTTTCACTTGTTTTTTTATTTAATGTTTATTGTAGTTACACTAGATGATTTAGAGTATGAAGTCAAAGATATCATTTTGAGTACTTGACATTCTATTGTGCAATTGAAAAAGGTGAATTCAAAGACCTTCATCAACTCAAAAAAGACATGTTCAATTTCATTGTGGTGAGCAATATTTGCTTTGTTGTTCACATTGTTTGCTACTATAATGAAGAAAGATAAATTGGTACTTGGAGTAGAACATTTAGATTATGGATGTGAACTACAATTGACCAATTGGATAATGTAATTTGTAAGGTGGGGATTTGGCTATTGTTCTTGTAGCAGTTGTTCTTAGTGATAATATGCAATGCAATGTGAAATGCAAAGTTGACTTTGATGACCTAGAATGAATTTCCCAACAAAAAACCTTTTGAACACTGAATGTTGTTGTTAATTTTTTTTTCTTTTAACCTTTCTATTTTTTAATTTAATAAATAGTTTGCATATGTGAAAAAATTTATATCACAATTTTGATTTTTATAAATTTGATTATATATTTTTCTCATAATTATTTTTTAAATAAAGGAAATTTTTTGTACATCAACTTTATATGTACTTGAAACAATTGTACATACAAGACAATGTTTTGATGTAAACATTTTTTTTCAGTACAAGTGGTTTCGTAATTCAAACAATTTTCCAAATGCATTCATTTTTTCAATAAAAACATGTTTCAATTCAAGTAGTTTTTCAATGTCTGTGTGGTTGTAACTATTTGTGTGTGCATATTTGTGTAACCATTTGTGTGTGTGTGTGTGTGTAGGAATGGAAATGAAATTGATTATGTGTGTGTAAGGTGCAAAAAAAATAAGTTCAAATGAATATGTGTGAGATGTTAACTTTGTGTGTGCACATATGTGAAAATGATTGTATGTGTTTATATTTAGTTATGGGTGTGTATGTATAATTATGTTATGTGTCATTTATGCATATTGTGAGAAAGAGAGGATGATCATTTTAATAATTTTGTGCAAAACCCACCATGAATTGTAGTAGATATGACTACGCATGCATTGGGCACCAAAGTGTGACTAAACTTCATTACTTTTTTTAGGTGATAAATGCATGTGTTGATTTATTTGAAGAAGATTTTAAAGACTACTTTTGGGATTTTGCAAAGGGAATCCCAAGAGCTTTGAGTTTCAAAACATTACATGTCAAAGCCAAGATTTTGAGGTATTGTGAAATTTTTGTAAAGAATTTTTGCCTTAAATTGCTAATAAATATGTGAAATCCTATTACAAAATGCAATGTAGTTATTTTCATTATCAAAAATCAAATTTCAATATATTTAAACCCTAGCAATAAAATCATCAAAGGGTTTTTTTTAATAAAATTTCTAAACAATTTGAGGAAATAATATCCATTTTATTTAATTAAAAAATGCAAGTTGTAGCCTCAAATAAACCAATAAATCCAGCAAAACAACAATTCAAGCACCCTAAGCAAACCAATAATGGGTCCACATTGGCATTAGAACATTAACATAGGATGATCACCTTGTGGGAGATTATAACTTTTAATATTCTAAAAAATATTTAATTAACATTAACACTTGGGTGGAATCATAATCAAATGAACCAACATTGACAAAAGATTCAACCACAAATGGGCCCTTTGTGGACATTTTGACTTTTTCATAAAAAAGATTTTTCAAAAGATTTTTTTTTGCAGCATGTTCTAAAAAATATTTATAATTTCCTTAATCAATTACATTATTTGTCTTAACTCTTTTTGAATAAATATGAATTGTTTGAAAATGTATAGATTCTGCCAAATCCTACGTTTCCTTTTGAAAAATTATCATAATTTCAAATCATGCTAGAATATGATAACTATTTTAAGTTTTAGTTTTTTTTTATCATAAGTCACAACTTTGTTCATTTGTCATACATATTATGACCCATTTACATCTAACACATGACTTTTGAAATTTGAACATTTTGAAATTATATTTTGAATTTTTAAAAATACCAAGTAACATAATTTTTAAATTATGAGTGTTTTTTGTATGTGGATGGTAGGTTATCATCATTTCAAAAAGATTCCCATAAAAACTTCTTTACTAAAAAAGGTTTGAACCTAATGCTTGTCATGGCATGAAAACAACCTACAAGATTTCTTGAACCAAGACAAGAACAAGGGCATGTCTAATTCCAGATTAGATTGCCAAACAAGAAAAATAATAATAAGAACATAGCATGTGCAAGACAATAATCCAATAAGATTTTATTACAAGAATGAAATAAGAATAAAACAAGGCTAAAACAAAAAATGTACCTAAAATTAATGTTGAACACATTGAAGGTAATGGGAAATTATATTTTTATTTATACCCATTGGGCATTTAGCTCATGTGGCCCTTGGGATGAGCCCATGTGCACCCATGTGTGGCCCATGTCCAACCATGTATGAACTATGCATGAATTAAGATTTAATTAAGAATGTATCAAGATTCAACTAAAAATGAACTAAAAGTTAATTAAAAATTAATTGGAAGTGAACTAAGAGTCAATTAAAAATGAACTAAAAATGAACTAGAAATGAATTAAAACTTAATTAAAAGTGAACTAAAAATTAATTGGAAGTGAATTAAAAGTTAATTAGAAATGAATTAGGATTTAACTAAAAATGAATTAAAAGTTAATTGGAAGTGAATTAAAATTTAATTATAAGCTAATTAAAAATGAATTGAGACTAAACTAAAGTTTAGGTGCATTACGAGTCATGGATGAATAATTCATATGAATGAATTCCATGATGTTGGCATCTATAACAATGTTTTATAAAAATAAATTTTTGGTGTTAAAATTAAAAAGTCCTTTATTAAAACCAAAATTCAATTTATTAAATTAAATTAATTTTTAAACAAATTTTCAACGTTCATATAAATCATTTCACACATATTTCCTTGATCAACATGACATTAAAATGACATTGTTAAAAAAATCTAAACAAAATTAATAATATTTTGGTCATCAAAACATGGTTTTTGGTTTGTTTGACTATGATCACACCCACGTTTGGGATGTAAATGGGACAAATTTTTATGTGGTAGCAATGCTTTTATACATAGTTTTTAAATTGGGCAATTAAAAGTTGTTTTGTGCATTGTGAGGTTTTTGAACTAAGTGTAGACTTGTACAATTACACCATTCATCACATGGACATTAAAAATTCACACTCTTAATTGATAGGAAGATTATGCTTTTATTGTGGTTTGATTTTCTTTAATTAATTTCAGTAAAATGTATTGTCCCCACATTTTAATTTTAATAATCTTGTAATTTTGAATGTAATCCAATTTTTGTCAACTAAATTTTGACAAAATATGCATGACACAATCAATAGATTTAAAACACCATGTGGTCACAAACAATTTGTCATGGTCTTAAATATGTTGTACACATGGCATTATCAATTTTTTCTAATTTTGTTAATGAAAGTAATGATATTTTGATAGAAATAAAGTCAACAATGTGTGCATTCACAATACAACAAGCCAAAGAAGACATTGGACCGCAAAGAAAAGCAATCAAAATTGGATAAATATTTATGTTTTTCCATTTAAAACCCTGGCAATTCTAGCAAGTTATTTTTTTTTCATTCATATGAATGTTAAAGAATTCAAACTAGAAATCCATTTTATGAAAATTTAAATTAGGGCCTCTAAAAGTGCACAACACATCAAACATGAGTCAATTTTGCAAAGGACTATCAAAAGGACTTATATAATAAAACATATTGATGGGAAAAAAATTAAGAAGATAAAAACTTACTAACCACATTAAAAAAACATTCATACCCTAAAACATGTGGAATTCTAAAACTTTGAAATTCAAAAAACTTTCCAAAATTGATCCGAAATTTTAGAATTTCAAAAGTCCTTTGCTGCACATAAATGAATTTGAATGTGCATGATGTGTTGAGAAATTTTTTATTTTATTATACAAGAAAAAATAAATTGGTTATGATTTGATATTATTATCATTTTTAAAGATGAAACATTGAATTTACAAGGAATTAAGACACTTTCAAAAATTCATATTTACTCAAAAATAATGAAGAAAAAAAAATGTCATGTATTTGGACAATTATAAACATTTATTATAACAAGTTGCAAAAAAAATTGTTCCAAAATTCATTCATATGAAAAAGAAACATTTGGGGAAAAAGAGATGTAGTCTTTTTTTTTTAGTAATCATGTTGGCTCATTGTATCCCATTTGCACCCAAATGGCTGCATATTTTTATTGATTATTGAGATTACACCACATGTCACTTAATATTATTAATCCATCCAAATTTTTCAACATATACAATTAAAAAAATTCTCCACCATACACATGGCACACATAAGCTTTTTTGTTTCTTTGGAAGCCCACCAGTGCCCATGCAACATCTTCAATGCCATCATGCCTAGAGTCCCAATGTAACTTAGTTTAATCCATGTTGAAGGTGGATAAAATTCATTCATACGTTGAAAATGTTTTGTTGACTAAAATGGTGGGTCACTTGCAACTAAAATATTGGTTTTTCAACATTGGCCCAAAAAGTGACACATGGCCAATGTTGAAAAATGACCAATGTCCAAGTGAAAATGTCCAATGTGATTTCATGAAATGTGATTCAATCACAATGAAATCACTTTGGACCAATGTCCATTGTGAAAAGTGATTTCATTGAAATGGCCTAGCCCTCCACTATTTAGAATTGTAGCCCAAGTTTGTTGCAAAAGGAATATTATGTGAAGTTCCAACCCATTGCTTGTAACCATGATTTGCAACCCAAACACTATGAAAAAATAAGTTTTTTACAACTATGCTTACAATTGGGTTTTAGTTGCAATTTTGAATTGCAATTAAAATCTAGTTACAAGTCAACATATTCCTATAACTTGAGTGTTATCATATGAGTTTAAAGAGTTGTGATGGCATAACTCATGTATATGAAATTGTATACATATGAAACTCATGCAATTACGTTGCAATTAAATCATTGCAAGTACTATGCCATTACATTGCAACTATTATGTCATTATGTTATAATTATAATGTCATAGACACCACTTTCACATGATGAATGTTGTTCATTCATACAAATATTCATACATGATTCATAGTTAATTCTTAATTCATTGTTAATTAACTCCCAATGCATTCTTAACTAACTTCAAGTTCACTTTTAATTAATTTTGAAATCACTTTTAATTGATTCATAATTTACTTTTAGCTAATCCATAATTTACCTCTAATTCACTTTAAATTAAATCTTAGTCAATTCATAGTAAAATTTTAGTTCACTTATAATTCATTCTCAATTAACTGTTAATTAACTTATAATTCACTTATAATTAGGAAGTCTCTTAAGAAGTTTCTTTGGTCAGTGGGGACCAATCTATTCAACACCAATCTTAGGTACAATCTTGTTTTATAGCCTTGTTTTGTTATTTTTGTGTTTACATTTGCTTATTTCATTATAATAAAAAATTTTATATATTTTGGTCTTGCACGTTTCATGTTCTTTGTTTTAGCTTTTGTGTTCTTATCTTGGTTCCTTTGTTTCATATTTTGGATTTAAACTTAGACTTATCCTTTTGTCATTTGTTTTGGTAATTTTTGTGCATGTGACATATTGTGCCATTATGTTGCATTATTATGCCACTATGTTGTAATTACCATGTATTTACATGAACAATATGTGCTAATGTGGCAATGATGTGCTAACAAATCATCAATGGACACATGAAATTTCTAAATTTATTTTGATATTTAATATCTTTATTAATTTAATTTAGATCATTCAACTTAAGGCTTGTAAAATGTTGACATGTGACATTTAGGTCAATAGGTAGGTAGGTAGGCCTAAAATAGGTAAACAATACTATTTAGATTTTTGAAGTTAAGTAGGTATGTAGTTAAACTTAAATAAATAAGTAGGTAGGTTTAGGTTAAGTAACTAGATCAGTTGAGATAATCCTATTTTATTTGGTTTTAACCTTTAAGGCCAAACCTTATTTTATTGATTTATTTCAAATGTCATTTAAAAAAAAATTATTAATGCATTTGTTTATATATTTTACAAACTTGAAAGGTTGACAAAAATATGGGAAAAAAAAATTAATTGCAACTCACTTGCAACTATTACAAGACAAGCTAGTGGACAAACACTTAAATTTTTAAAAAATTTCAAATCCAGATACATTGTCATTTTGTTTTTCAAATGTAAAAGGTTTTAAAAACTTTGACTTGGTGCACCCACAACCATTTAGATTGTCCAAAAATGACACAAAATGAAAAAGATATGATTGTCAAAAGTAAGTGAGGTCAATGTGAATTAGGCTGGTGACCAAACATTGCCTATTAAATGTCAATATTTATACTAATAATAATAAATAATAATAATGTTGTTGTTGTTGTTAGTAATTAGGTAGTTGCATGAAAATCCAATATAGTAGTTGTAAATTAGTTGTTAAAGAGTGTTTCCTTTATTCCAATTATATTATAGTTGTCATATGTGCTCTTGTGCAACTTGTTAACTAAGTCAAACATGGTTGACCAAAACCATACACATGATGTGTACATACATTTGTATATGAGTCTATTTTGAGATTAATACACAATTATAATATAACTCTAGGAATTTTTGATGTGGCATTTTATTTTTTAATTCCCCATATTTTCATAGAATAATTATAGCATAGTTGCGGATTAATTGTTTCAAAGTTCTAGTTGCAAGGTAATGAACTTTCCATGGACACATTTTCTTCTAATGAAATATTTTATTGTGAACCCATATTAAACATTCTCTAAAATGGCCCACCTTATTGGTCACCCTAGGACTATGGTGGTCCATTTTGTTTGTATGCATGTGACCCACCTTGGATTTAATTCTGTGATCCACCATGTACCCTTGTGTCTCATTGTGTGGGGGACATTGGGAACTAATCACATGCTATAGGTTATGAACTTTATTTACACATGGTGTTGTGATAGATTTCTTTGGGACCTTACAACAAGCAAAGGAAAATGTCCACACAAGGAAGGATAAAGGTTGACAAAGTTGCAAACCAAAGAAACACAACACCAACGAAAGCCAAAAGGAATGAACCTTATAAAACAAAATAATTGATTGCATGAAGCATTGTTTTCTTAGCTTTGCACTAAGGTTTGGGTCCCCAATTGGGCAAGGTCTTTAAATCACATTTTATTTGTCGAACTTCCATTTGGAATTTCAACATCATCTTCAAGTTCTTCATCATCATCACCTTTTAATCTTAAGTGGTAGTTTGATATTTGTTGATCATCCTGTAATGATGCATTGGTTGTGATTTTGAATGTTAGGATCCAACATCATCTTTGCCTTCTACCATCTTGGCATGCAAGGTTTGAATTTTTACTATTTGGGCACCAAACCGGCATGGGTGCAATCAAGTAATATGTACCACAAGAAGGTGTAAATAGTGCTTGAAATGGTACCCCGATATTTTTGAAAAATCACCACACAAACATAATAATTTGAATTGTCATTTAAAAAAAAAAAAGGATTCATTACTATCCAAGTTTCAATGATTAAAAATTGATGCAAATTGATAAATTTTCAGAAGTCCGTTTGCATGTTTAAAACATTTAAAACCTTAGTGTAGATAGTCTTTTTTTTTTTTTTCAAATGTTCTTTTTAAGCATCAAATGTGCATCTTTGGTTTTGAAATTTTGGAAGGATCACAATGTTGATAATTAAATCATCACCAAGAGTTGAAATTGTTGAAATTCATGTTTACAACACATTTTGATACTTATAGTTCAAATGTGCTTTTGACCTTAAAAATATTGAATTTTGAAAATGTGTCTTAAACAAAAGTTATTCATTTTTAAGTAATAAAGAGCATGGATACATAATATATATGATATATGATTGAGTTATAATAATTTTTAAAAAGATTTAACATGTAATGTTAAACTAGGTTTGAGTGAAAAAATTAGGATTACACATTAGTTCACATGAATGCCACATGTCAAATGTAGTCCTTAGAAAGGATTTTGATCTAGGGCACCCTTGGCTCCTTTTATTATGTTTTGACCCATGGGCTTTCCTAGTGATGTTTGCCTTCCACAAGCTTCTTCTTCTTAATTGCAATTCTATATAATATGTTCTAGCATCACGAAACAAGTTCTTAGAAACATTATTTTACAAACATGTTTGTAAAAGAGGGGGAGGGGCATGCTTACAAATCTTGAATTGGTCATGGGATCCCCAAGCTTGTTGTAGCCTTTTGAAGCCAAGATATGTTGCAATTACATAGTTGCTTGTACAAATTAATAGATTGAAGTGTTGCCAATCAGAAAGAAGTTAGAGTGCATGACATTTAAAAAATGCAAAGAGGATGCTTTTGGTTGCAACTACATGAATGGCCTACAACTGCACAAATGGACTCACAAATTTATTTCCATTTGCTAGCTAGTAAAAAGTACATGTACAAAGAGGACAACAGAGCAATCTCCCAAGGAATTATAGACAAACATACGAAATACATTAGCTACATTCATTGTCTTAAGGTGCATTCACACTTGGTGCTAAGAACTTTAGTATCAAGTCCCCTAACACCAAGTTAGTCATTTAGGACCTAAACCTATTTACCATGAAGATTTTATGTTAATATAACAATCACCCATTTAACATTGGGTGCCACCTAAGATGCCACCTAGATTTTCACTTAACACTGACTTAACATCAGATGTGAATGCGCCTTTAATAAACCACTTTTGATAGTATCAGACTAGCAGCTTCATCATGCATGGTAGTGACTAGCTGCCATTATGTCATCAGCCCATGGAAGCTCATCTACAAAACTCTCATAATCTGCTCATAATTTCAGGCGAACAATAGAGTTATCTGGAAAGTCACCCTGTTTTCACCCTGTCTTCAGGCCTGCATTCACCCCCCTATCACTCTTTCAGAAAAACGTGCAAAGTGAGGAAATTTTATCAAATCCCACTATAAAATGCTCAAACTCAGCATTTAATGCACAAGCTTCGGGAGTAACTAGAGTAATTGTACAGGTAGGAGCAGTGAAAATATATGTAGCAGCAGTGGAGGAGGCGCTCAGGAAAAAGGAAAGACAGGATGAAACTCAGTTTTACCATCAAAGTGGGTGGAAAATTAGTTTGGGTCCCAGATATTTGGGGCTTTATTAAAAATTTCATTCGCAGTTATGCATTTGATGGCCTTTTATGTTGAAACTGGGGCTTGGCTTTGCGGATAACTCTAATAATACAAAACATCTGCAATCTTGATTTTCTGTTGAATTTCTGAAATCTTCAAGAAAAATCCAGCTAAAGTCAAGAGGCAGGTTTCATAAGAGTGACTCAACTGCATGTGTCAACAATGGGAAACACCATTTACGCACCGAAACAGGCCTGGTAGAAGATATATAGAAATGATCAAAGATTATGTTTATTTCTCGGCCACGTTATATGACATAATCTTCTGATGATGATCATACACTCGTTATATGACGTAATCTTCTGATGATGATCATACACTCGTTATATGACGTAATCTTCTGATGATGATCATACACCCATGATAGTAACTCAAGTGTTCCAGTAGAATCCGAAATTTTTCTTTAAATCGTTCAGTCTGTCAACAGTCCTTTGACATCACGGAATAGCCTCAACTATCACGTAATGTTGGGTGTGTCCACATAGCTCGGCCCTATGGACTCACCTGCCACATTACTCAACATAATGTGCAGGGCATGACCATTCCGTCATACGTAACAGGTTTATAATGGATGGCACACTGGTGGTGGATGCTGTGCTCACCGTAATGTTTATCATGAACCTAAACACCGGAGGCCAATTATTTTGGGAACGGCCTACTCTTGGGCTTTTATGTATGATTAGTATTAAAAACTTGTGACAACACCTGAAGTTTGCTTTTTATTTTTCTTCATTTGGTGATGGACCAATCAGATAGGCCCATTGCCCCTTTTTTACAAAAAAAAAAAACAAATCAATTTGGGACAGATGTGATCAACCTTCTAAAATTAGAGTAGTGTTTCCTTGGGGTCATTTTTGTGATGTGTCCAAAGTGAGGATGATCCATATAGAAAGAGATTTAGCCAAATTTGGCTACAAGCTACATTTCAGAGTAAAATTTTGGAAACATCCTTTTTTGTACTTTTTTTTTTTTTTGGGCTACATAGGTACTTGAACCATGTATAGAAATCTGACGATTTAAAAAAAATTTGGTCGAATTTTGGCTTTTGAAAATCTCTAAAAGAAACTTGATTTTAGCCACTTTTTTTATTTATTTTAATGTAGGTTTTTTAGCTACATATATATATATATATATCCAGCAAAAGGACTGAGTTAGAATCTCACCTTTGAATCACCACCACACACGCGGCTGTCGCTTGACCGTTGATTATGAATCTCATCTGCTTCACACGATCCCAATTTGCCAGGAAAATTTAATTAAGGATTAAACTACAATTAAGGTACCTAATCTCGTTCTCACTAATCCTAGAATCCCACTTCGACTAAAGAAACCGCCCGCTGGGTGAAAACTGACTAGGGAGAGAGCTGACACTTTTAGTATGTAATTAGACTTTACAGTTGTAATTAGTTAGAGGATTAGTGAGTCCAAAGGGGTAGTGGGTTCCTCTCTCTCTCTCCCTTGCTCTTCTTCAGAGAGCTTGCAAGTCTCTGGATTTCCAGGGAGAGATTACGGCAGTGGTGCTTTAGAAATACTAGCGATGGCGGTTAAATGGCCTGCAATTTCTGTTTCTTTGATCTTGTTATGTGTGGAGCTGCTGTCCCTTACCAGCGGTGGACTCGCCGTCGCCGTGGAGCCCAGCAATTGGGAGCTTTGTGGTGAGTTTTCTATTGTGGTTTTCTTGTTTCTTTGCTTCAACACGTTTTTATTTTCCCCTCTGCTTTTTCGTCGTCCGATCTCTGTTTTGTTGTGGTTTCCGATTGAATTGTATCTTCAGGGTTAGGATTTAGGGAATATATTATAGGCAATCTCCGCTGGGATTCATGTACTGTTTTCAGAATCCTAATATGGAGATGTGTGTGTTTGTGGTTTGATGAAGCCCTCCTTGCCTAATTGCACTTTGATATTTTATTTGCTTGGAAGTGTAGTGGTCGAGAAAAGAGACTCATTACAAATGTCTGTGATCTGCAGCAGTATCTGATGAGAGCTTTATGTGTTGCAGATAAGTCTGCAAAATATGATGTCGAGGTGAAGAATATAACAATCGAACCATATCCTGCAGTCAGTGGGAAGGATGTTACATTTATTGTGCCTGCAATTGCCAGTAAGTGTTCCAGCAACTTTTGGGGGTTTTGGAGGAGGGTTTAGATGAGGGTTTTGGTGATTTCCTCAGCCCTCGGGGTGCTTTGAATGTTTCCAGAGGTTCAAGTTCCTTTTTTTTTGTGGACTCTTGGAGGTTCTGTATAGCAGCAAGAGCTATACAGGTGTGCAGTGTAATTGGTGAAACTAAACAGTGATTAACTGATCATCAGTTCCTACAACTGGTGACAGTGTTTTGCCTTATGGCAATGTTGTGCCAAGAGCATCTACGAATTAGAGAGCTATCTTGGGGATGTGTGCTACTACAATTCTGTTTCAATGAAAACAGAGCTTATGAACATACATGCAGTTCTGTTTGAACATGTGCAGAAGTTTTGTATCATGTAGGTGCTAGAGGCACCTCCACGGTGAAATACACATTATAGAAGCTTTTCTCACAACTACAAAATTCTCTTTCTCTGACATATCAAGCATGTTGGTGCAGATCAAGAAATCACTACAGCATTTGTGGTGGTGACAGTCTCTTTCCATGGAATTCCGGTGCATGTGGAACGGAATGACATCTGTTCCAAGCTAAAGTGCCCAATTGGTCCAGGCAGTTTTACCCTGGAGAATACAGAGCCTCTGCCAACATTCACACCCCCGGTATGTTCTGGGCAATGTGCAGCATGTACCAGGCTGCTGCTCAAACAAGCATGTTCAGTTTTATCATGGTTAACACTAGTTCTTAGCTTTGCTGGCAAGTTGGTATAATGGCAAACCAGGCAGTTGAGTTGTTGATGCATTCTTGGATCCCTGTGCAGGGCTCTTACAAGATCGAGCTCCAGTTTCTTGATGGGGATGACAGCATTCTTGCATGTGCTGAGATCAAGTTCACAATCGTGTGGGGTAAACATCTGGAGACGACTCTAGAGAGTTTGAATCCTTTGCAAAGTGGGTCATAGACAGGTTCACCTGGTTCATTATTAGGCATTATGTGGACATATATGACAGCCTCGAAGCCATTTATGTGGCTTCTATCTGTGTGAAATTGCAAAGTGAGGAGTATTCTTGAGGATTTGTGCAAGCAATGATTTAATCTCAATTTTAGTTCCCCTTGTTCTTGTCCAGCACTCAAGTAAAATATAGATATGTGTTTGGAGATAGTGTAGCTTTGCTGCTTATTGGTTTGAGGCCAGGGTTCAGGCTTTTGACAAGCCTCTTGGTTTACTTACTTTTGTGGCCTCTAGCACCTCCATGATAGGACAAAAAGGAAACATCTCTTCATGTTATGAGTACACGGATATTGCTCATCGGTTGGCTTTTGCTTTTCAGTTTTTGAATAGTTGCAAGACTTGAAAGTGGTTAGAAACCAACTGCAGGAATAGTATTGGGGGAAAACTTGAAGCCAGTTGCAAATGCTATATTATGGAAGTACAGTTGTGCTGTTGATTTTAGAATATGTACAGGACTATTTTTCCTTAAATTCACATGTATAAGTGGTGAACACTGATATCTTTTGGTTCTGGCTTCTCAAGTACTACATGTAGCATTGAGCCCCGCCATCTTCCTGTGTTGTTGTTCTGGAACAGTGAGCCTTTCAAACCTCAAGCGGAGAACCCAATTGGGCTGTTACTTCACTGACTTGGACTACTCAACCATTTTAAGGATTTGCAAATCCTTCATCGGTGCACCTCGATATGCTGATAGTTCCTAATCACAAACCATCTATCTGTCTGAGTTTCAGTTGGCCACAAACTTAGTTCATCTTTAAACAGTTTCCTGAGTAATGTTTTATTTTGATTTTCCTGTCTGTGTAGCACCTTTTTATGGGATAAAATGGTGGAAGGGTTTCCAGTAAAGGTTGCATGAAGGATGATTCCCACTACGTCAACTAGAAAACACCAGAATCTGAGACCAGGATTCTGCAGAATAACCAGAAGATGCTTACATCTTGACAACATAGGAATAATCAGGGATTGGATGTGACCAAGCAGTGCCCATGGTTGCCATGATATCATCATCATGGAATGAGATATGACCATAAGTGAAGTGTCATGATGGTGTCTCTGGGGTTAAAGAGACATGCAATCAAATCACTATGGCAAAAACTAGTCCATGCTGTGTGACAGTTATTTTCCCATTCACTTTTCTTTGCCCAATTTTTGTTTCTTCTTTCTTCTTCCCCTCATCTTGTAGGAGTATAGCCCTGGGTAATTTGTCTTGTAAATGCTACCTGCACCCACATCTTCCTAAAGGTTCGATTCATCTTGCACACACAGCAGTGGATTTATGCCTTCTACTACAAGAAGCTGATTTTGCAATGTGATTTTCAAGGTACGGAATATAAACCTTCAGCTTACAAATGACAAGCCATTGTCATTCACAACCTCATCGCAACCTTGTGTATGCTGGTGCTCATGGATCCCTTGTCTCTAATACAATCCAACCAGAAAAAAAAATTCCTCACAATGAGACTTTTGGGATTCTGACATCTCAATTTCCATCATGGTTGGGTCCATTTGGGTCATTCACATTATCTCTCACGTTATCTCTTCTGCAAACGCTCCCCCAGCCCCACCACCCTCACAAATTGATGAATATAGTAGATGTGCTTATGTAGTTCATAGATGTGTTATTGTGTCAAGTGCCACAAAGGGACCCATGCACATTACCTTCAAAGCCCTTTTTTGTACTATGGAACACACAAGATGTGTGCATCACACGAGGTCAAGTGTGCTGGAGCTGAACTCAAGCTTATTTAGAATGGGCGAGGCATAGGCAAGGGGTGTGTGCTGTGCAGTACCCATCTTGATGCACACAGGGTCGAGCCCATTCCCAGACATTTAGGGCTTTTGAGAGGCCGATTCTGTCATGGACCAATCTGATAATGAAGTGTGTACTGGTAGGCATGTGATGGATTGATTATACTCTAACAAAAAACAGAATGATTAAAAAATATTATATGAAAATGATTAAAATGGCAAATGCCTTTGAGTCTTGACCAAGGGTTTTTTTTTTTTGATCATATTGAAAATTGGCAAAATAAAATAAAATTTGTGAAAAACACCGCTGTTGACTTCGTTACTGATACCGTTTGGAAGTGCATTAACCCCGTCCGGCAGGACATGTAGGCCGTGAAGTTCCTGGCATTTTACGTGCTGACCAACCTGCCTGTCTGGGGTCTGCCCGTGAAGAAGACATCGTCAGAATAGCTCACTAATAATTACTGAAAATTTTCAGCCCCGTTTCTTTTTTACTATTAAAAAGAAAAAAATTTACCACATGGGGTAAGTATGTAATAATTGGGGTCCACCGGATACATACTTTATACACTATACACCAACGGTACTCCCTTCGTCTACGTACGTCGTTGTCCCTTTGCGTCGTCTACGTACGTCCAACGAGGACGAACGGACGAACGGACGAACGGACGGACGGGCGGGGCTAGAGACGGACGGGACGAGAGAGGAAGAAGAGTGCTGGAGCTGCTGCTGCGTCGCGATAGAGGTGTAGTAGTCCGAGGTCCGATTCTTCCCCTTTTCTTCTTCTTCTTCTTCTTCTACGCACTCTCGTCGGCATTCGCTTCGCCATTTTTACGTTTCTCTTCTTCCATTTCGTTGCGTCTGTGTATCTGCGTTTTTTTTCTGTTTTTTCTCTCTTTTTTTTCCTCCCTTTCTGTAGCCGGTTTTGCCTGTTGCGGCTCCTGCTGGTGGTGATGGTGCTGGAGAGAGATGTGGTACGGCCTGTGAAACGGCTGCTTCTGGCGATATGAGAGTGCATTGCGGGTAATCTTTATCTTATTTCTGGCTGGATCTGTTGTTGTTCACGAGCTTCGGAATGTATCTGCCATGATTCGGAAAATTTTGTATTCGAGATTGCTTCAGGTCAGTTTGCGCCACCTTTGCTCTTTCTCTCCGGACCATTCTCGGATTACTCTCTCTATGTGCATTTTTGTCTGTATTCTCTGTGTGTGTATGTGTGTGTGTCTCTGTGTCTGTCTCTCTTTCTCTCTCATCTAGGACGTGTTCTCGTTGTAGCAGCGCTGTTCACCTGACAGCTGTGTCGTTAGCGGTTCTCATGTTCTTCTCACTGTCGTTTTGTTGCTCTCTCGTGTGAGTTTTGTTTTTCGGCGTTGATGTCTTCAGAAGAAAATCACCTTTCGGGTATACATGGTGTTCCAACTAGTTGATAAGATGCAGCTTACTGGACATACAGAAGTTCACTGCTGTGTAGGTTGTTTGTCTGACTGGTCACAATCACAAAAGACCAGTAACACATCTCAGTCTCTCTGTGCGCCATTTCCTTCACAAAAAAAGAACCGTTTGAAACATATTAAGGGAAATGTGTGTTGTCCATCTGTACATCCAGTCAGAAGAAGCTGGGGAAGAAGGTAGGGGAGATTCCTGTCACTACTGGGGACTGAGTTAGCCCTCAAGAGGAGTACGGCCTCTCCACAAGTGCGGGAAATCAAGAGGGCATCGGAAGCTTTTATATAGATAAGTTCTTATTTGAAGACATTGAATAACATGCCTCCATCAGTGCCAGACAACTTCCCATCAACTCCTGGGAAGGTACAATCAGCTCCCTATGTTCTTCACACATATGCTTTCTTCTTTTTCTCGACCTAAAAGATAAGCAGCTTAATCTTAATAATAGGAACAAAAATGTGGCTGGAGTTTCATTGCTGATGCTTCTATGCCTTAGTCTTGTTTTGATTCTTTAGATACATGATGGTTTCAGTCACATCACTACTTACCCTGTGCATGTATCTCTCAATCTCTTCTCTTGTCAGGTGTCAACATGATCTCTTGGATTGGAGTGTTGCAGGTGAAAATGGAACGCAGTAACTATTTCGGTCGAGTTGCCTCTCGTTGGCACTCAACAGCCTCAGCAAGGCTTCTTTCCTGCTCAGCAATTCTTCTTGCGTTGACACTCTTTGTCTTGTTCCGCATGAGTTTGTACAATGGTGCTGATCAATACATGACTAGGGTAACCCCTATTCCACAGGCTTTCAAGCCAGATCATGTGTGGGAAACAAGGGTGCGACAATCTTGTCTCCCAAAAAAGAGTGAGGGTTTGATTGTTCTTGTCACTGGTGCAGCAGGGTTTGTGGGAACACATGTGTCACTCGCTTTGAAGAAGAGAGGTGATGGAGTGCTGGGAATTGACAACTTCAACAGCTACTATGAGGTCTCTTTGAAGCGAGCCAGGCAAGAGCTTTTGGAGAAGCAGGAGATATTCATAATTGAGGATGACATCAACAACAAAGAGCTCTTAAAAGTCCTCTTTGATCTGATTCAGTTCACACATTTGATGCATCTTGCCGCCCAAGCTGGTGTCCGCTATGCTATGCAAAACCCTGGCTCATATGTCCACAGTAACATTGCTGGATTTGTCACCCTTTTGGAGGCCTGCAAGGATGCTAATCCACAACCAGCAATTGTGTGGGCATCATCAAGTTCAGTGTATGGGCTGAACAGCAAGGTATGGATGCAGTGTGCATGTTCCAAGTACGTGAGTGTGTGAGTTGAGTTTATGATTTCATTCCACCTTGTGAAAATGGCTCCTGTGAAAGGGAGTCAGAGCTGGGGACATTTGCATAGGAGAACCCTGGGATAAACAGTCAGTTAAAAATGACCCTCCTCAAAAAGGTTGCTGCAATGATCTTGTTTGATGTTGACTGTTACTTCAAAAAAATCTTTCCAAGTGCATTTCTGTATGCAGTTGCAGGCTTTAAGGTTCTGTTTGCTCTTTCATACCTCAAATGGTTCCCACCTAGTACATGGTCTAGACATGCATAATTGAGTTCACAGAGACAATTCAATTAAGTGAGTAGAGCCCTGCAGAGGAACTTTTACTGCAGTGGGTTTGAATGTCAACATACTGACTGAAATTGTTAACAAATTGGTGGAAAAGAGCAATTGCTGGTTGCTCATTCTAGGATAGTTCCGTGTTAGAAGGATCACAATGAAGATGCTCCTGATATTTTCTTATGCATCTGTTGGCTGACTATAAGGTGTTTTTTTTTTCCAATTCAGGTGCCTTTTTCTGAGAATGATCGAACAGACCAGCCGGCAAGCCTTTATGCAGCAACCAAGAAGGCAGGTGAGGAAATTGCCCACACATATAATCACATCTATGGGCTGTCCATAACTGGCCTCCGATTCTTCACTGTGTATGGGCCTTGGGGGCGGCCAGATATGGCCTATTTCTCCTTCACCCGTGATATTCTGAAAGGCAAACCGATCAGTATTTTCCAGGGTGCCAACAAGCAAGATTTGGCACGTGATTTCACATACATTGATGATGTTGTGAAGGGGTGTGTGGCCTCACTGGATACAGCAGGAAAGAGCACTGGAAGTGGGGGTAAGAAGAAGGGTCCAGCACCATTGCGGATATTTAATCTGGGTAACACTTCACCTGTTACAGTGCCTAACTTGGTCAGCATTCTTGAAAAACACCTGAAGGTGAAAGCCAAGAAGAACACGATTAAAATGCCCAGGAATGGCGATGTTCCTTTCACACATGCTAATGTGTCCCTTGCGCATTCTCAACTAGGCTACAATCCCACTACCAACCTGGACGTAGGTCTGAAGAAATTTGTTAAATGGTATCTGAGTTACCATGGTTTGGAGCCATCTCTGAAAAGCCAAAGGTCATAGCAGTGTGATCATCAGCAAATTTGAGGATCACATCAAGTCACATCTTTCACTATTCTTATTAGTGTTGCTTATTGAGGGCAGTTTTATGGTGTATTTGAGTTAGATAATGGAGGTTAACACAGTTAGTATATCAGCAGAAAAATTCTGCTATAGATTATGGTGCAATTTTGGAGCTTAGATTAGATGGGTTATGAATCTCCACATGGCAAAGGAATATGGTGCTTAAACATAGGAGAAGCATGGCTATACACTACAGCATCAGATGCTGAAAAGGTGGCTTGGAAGGTTTATTGCTCTCTAACGTGTGCCCTACACCAGGAGGATCTGTAACATATCCTTTCCATGTCCTGATACAGTCTGGTGCATGAGCTGCCATGCCCATCTATCTCTTTTACATTAGGTTTCCAAAGCTTGCTGTTATATTTTTTGTTCAGGGTTTTTGTGTTGACATCTTAGGATGTAGCCACTATTCAAATACTTAATTGAACTTGAATGCCTGTACACTCATTGATTGATCTTACATACTTCTGCTTATGGTGTGCTGTTAGTTCTGAGTGTGAATTTGGGAAATTTCTTTTATGATGTATTTGAGTTGCTTTCAGATTTGGTTCACCGGGCATGCACGAAGATCACTTTGATTATAATGGTTGATGAGAAGACCATCAATCAGTGTATCAAATGACCATCACTTGCATGCATGCATTATGTTCAAGAACAACAATGATGCAAGCATGATGCATTGTTGCTTTCTGGACAAGTTTTTCATAACATGCTGAAACATTAAGTGTAAGTACAAGGGCTGAATTCAACGGCCCGATTTCATTTAGGCCTTTCACATGGGACTCATCTCACCCAAGCCCAAGCCACTGGCTGGCTTGTGTAAAATTTGGCCCCAAAAAAGAAAAGGAATTGCGGCTGGCAGAAGCTTTCTTTCTTTTTTTTTCTCTGGTGCGAAATTTCGCGGGAATGCGGAGTGGGACATGAAAAGGGGATATTCTTTCGCATATTCCTTGTGTTTTGGGATAAAATAGCCAAATTTGGTGGGGAGGAAAAAGAAAAAGAATAAAAAGAGAGAGAAAAAGTTTAAAGATTTTTCGTCACATTTTCACTTGGACTATTAAGAGCATTTTTTTCTTACCAGATTTTCACATTTTGGGCATGTTCTACAAACCTGTCGCCATTTAATGCTAAATCCCCTTTGGGATTCTGGCATATGACGACGACGCAGCAAAAGAAATAAGCAAAAAAAAAAAAAAAAAAAAAACCAGGAAAAGAAAAAAAATTGGCTTACCAAAAAAAAAAAAAAAAAAAAAAAAAAAAAGA
>Ga0116231_10003055_pt1 | contig 34988 bp, 23 predicted proteins | sample S1TSphgellanicum_2_FD_89695 | JGI IMG/M metagenome (GOLD analysis project Ga0116231, IMG submission 89695) | Host-associated microbial communities from peat moss isolated from Minnesota, USA - S1T2_Fd - Sphagnum magellanicum MG | ecosystem: Host-associated > Plants > Peat moss > Unclassified...
CCCAAGTCACGGGGTGAAACCCACTTGAGGGTTTCACAAAGTCAAGTTGCGGAAATTGTGACTTAGTAGCACGTTCCCGGCTTCCAACTCTAAAAAGGGGTAGAGGGTCGAGTTGGGAGCCCAAGGATTAGACTAAGGAAGAGGGACTAGTTTAGCTCATGTGAGTCTGCATCCAAAAACCCACCAAAAAGGGTTAGTTTAGCATTCGGGACACCTTTGGGTGTTGGGACTTACCACGGGCACTTGGACACACAAAACTCACCACGGCCCGGACTTGGGAGTAAGCCACCACCTTACTCCCCTTAGTATTCTCTGCAGCTGGTCACCGAGGCTACATCCAAATGGCACATTTTGTTGGGACTCCCGAAATGGAGTCCCGAAACTGTCCTGGCTGGACTCCTGGAACTTTGAACGGCCATAGCTCCTCGCTCTGAGCTCGGATCGGGACGAGTCCTAAATCAAAGTTGTAGCTCTCGTCGAGAGCTTTCCAACGCCGTGTCGCACTCTTCAAGGCGACGTCGAGAAGAGGTCGATTCCAGACTTTGAGTGGTGGGCAGTCAAACTGCCAGTTTGCCTCTCGGCCCTTCTTTTGCCCATAACTTGGGCTGCAGATGTCCGAATGGCCAATGCGAGGCCATTTTCGATATCTACGTTTCAAGACCTTTCCAATGACAATAAGAACACCTCAATGCGAGGTGTTTTGGTCCTTGCTGTCGAGCTCTGAACATTCGGGAGTCCCGGAGAACTCCAAACCTCCAACTTTTCCAAGTGTTGGGCTTCACCCCCACACTTGGCCAAAGTGGGGTTGCGACAGCAACCCTAACCTTGGGTTCACAACCAAGGCAAGGGCTTGCAAGGTTGCGGGCCAAAAGGGAAGCTCGGGAGTCACATCTCATGCTCCCATAAGTTATGGTCAAAAGAAGGGTCGGGAATCAAATTGACAATTTGATTCTCGACCACTAAAAGTTGGGAATCGCCCAGATTCCCTTGTGCGCAGGTGGCGTGCGACATACCATTAGAAAGCTCTTGACAAGGGCTGGCTATAACTTTGTTTTAAACCTCATATCAATCGGAGGTTTGCACACAAAGTTATGGGCCCCCAAAATCGTGGGAGTCCCAACTTTGGGAATTTCGGGAATCCCACTTGGGAGTCCTAGGACAAAATGCCATTTGGATGTTGGTCCTGTGGCCAACCATAGAGTATATTATAAGGAAGAAGGTGGTGGCTTCCCCCAAGTCCGGGCCATGGTGAGTCTTGTGAGTCCAAGTTTGTTCGTGGCTCATCCTAGCACCAAAAGTGTTCTAGCTATGCATTAACCAACTTGTTGTTTGGTTTATGTAGGTTCATGTGAGTGATTGAGTGCTTATCATTCTTCTTAGTCTCATCTCGAGGCTCTAGCACACCCCTCTACCCCCAAAGTGTTACGAGCCAAGGAACGTGCACCCAACTCCTTGCTCTTCCGTTGTTTTAATTTCAAATTCACATTTAAGTCTATCAAGGAACTTGGGAGTGCGTCACTTTTAACTTCCTTTCAACACCAAAGATTTTGCAAACTTTTTCATGAAGGGATTCAACTTCAACTAGTGTCATTTCTTGGGTTTTAGGGGTTGAATAAGGCCATAAAACTTTCCTGAAGGGACTAACCACTTCACAATCTTCATTCAAATTAAATAATGTTTTTTTTCCTCATGCCCATATTCTTCATATTATTCAAGGTCAATTACTTTTCATGTGTAAGGAACTTCAATGCCATTGTTCATAACATTAAACATGTTAAAAAATTTCATCCATTGATATATGGTCAAAATGGACAGGATTTCTTTTAGTGTTTTCTAGGTTTTTCTCTTTAAAATGTACAAAAAAATTTAGTAGTTTGCTTCTAATGGTTATTACCAAAACCATCATTACAAGAAAATGTGATTTTTTAAAAGGTCCAACTTGACTGAAATGTCCACATTAACCGAGGGGTATGGTCATTTGATTAAAGGCCTGAGGCATGAAAGAAAAAAGTTACTTTTGACTAAGACATTTGATTAAAGTGACTTTTTTGACCATGTGACAAACCAAACATTTGGTCAAAAAGGCTAGAAGTCCATTAAAATGACCAAAGCTTAGTCAAATTGACCATACTTAATGGTCATGTTGTGATTTACAATTCATTAAATTGGTCATTCTGATTTGACATTTAATCAAATTGACCATACTAATTTGGTTATTTAACATACAAGTTTATTTTGCATAAGGTACATACCAAACTTAAATTCATAATTAATAGGCCCTGAGTTAAGCATATTACACCTAGTAGCTATTTATAAAGTTTAATAGGCTACTTACATGTTACCTTTAAGCATATGTAGGTATTTAAACTTAGGACATTAATTACTTAATATTTAATAATTGATAGTTAATATTTATAATTTATTAATATTTTATATAATTAATTAGTTACCAAATAAATTTCAATTGATAATCAATAATTAATTAATCCATCAACTTGTTAATTGATCATCTATTATTATTTAATTATTAATTTTATCTAATTTTTGGCTAATATTTGATAGTAATTTATAATGATTAATATTACTCAATATATAATTTTCAATAATTATTGATAAGTGATTTTTAAAACTAATTTTTTAGTTAATAATAATTTGTTATATATTAATTCATAATAAATAATGATTAATTAATATTAAATATAAATATTCATTAATAAATAGTAAATAGTAAATAATCAATAATATTTTAATATTTTAAAATATATAATTAATAGTAAATTATTATTACTTCATGTTTAATATTTAGTATTTCATAGGAAATATTCAATAATCAGCCACTTATATTGAATAATTATTAATTGATGGTAAATAATAATAATTAATATTTAATACTTAAGAATTCCTAGGAAATAATCATTGATATTATTTATTTATTTATTTATAATATTATAATAATTCATCAATCATTTTTAATTATTTTGATTAATTACCTTTGGGTAGTTTATTTTACGAACTAAGTTAGTAACCTAACCCACCTGGGCCTAACTACTAAGTAGGTAGTTTAACCTAGGCCATTTTGGCCTACTAGGCATGTAGCCTAGTTTAAGCCACCTAGGCTTATAAGGTAAGTAACCTAACCTAAACCACGTAGGCCTACTAAATAAGTAGCTTCACCTACTATGTAGATATCTTAAACTTAAACCTACATAATATGTTAGGCTATATATTTAATATGCTTAGGCTAGGTCTACTAATAGGTTAGTAGGTACGTACACAACCTATTAAATAACATAAGCATAGATAACTTATTAAGTAGGTATAAACATAGACTTAGTAGGTACCTATAAGGCTTGGTAGATCATAACCTACATATTACTTAAGTACATGCATTTTTTAATAGATACCTCCTACCTACTTAACCTACTTTACCTATAACCTACCTATTTATGTAAGTAGTGTAAAAAATTCAAGTTTTTTAGTACAATATGCATGTTGAAAAAAAATTCATGGAAGTTGATTACAATATGTTGGTCCAAAATCATGTTCATTACAAATATGTTGTCCAAAAAATTCACCTTATGAAGTGGTGGTGTAATGGTTAAGGACTTGACTCCTCAATGTGAAGGTGAGGAATTCAAGTCCCCACACTTGCAACCTAGGTTACCTTGGTTAATTAGGTGATTTAATTAGGTAGCCTAGATTGCAATAGTTATTAGACCACCTAGCCTTGGCTACTTGGCCTAGCCTAAAGGTTTGGTAAGTAAATAAATAAATAAATAGTTTTCATTAATTATTAAGTTTATTAATTAGGTAGGTAGGTAGGTAGGTAGGGTAATTAATTAATTAGTTAATATTTTCATATTAATTTTAAATAAAATAATTTAAATAAAAAATATTTTTGGTTGTTGCCCAAATTATATTATTGTCATGGTGGTTCAGTAGAAAAAACTTGGCCAAAAAAACCTAGTAAAAAAACCAACCAAAAAGACCTAATCAAAACAATTGGGTCCAAATCGACTTGTCCAAAATGACATTTTGGTCAAGTTGAACATGGGGGCAAAAAAACCATATGGGGAGTTTTTAACACTGAAATCCCCTGTTAGAAAAACCATGATTTCTTATAATGCATGTTGACAACGTTTTTTGTTTTTGTCTATGTATTGGAAGTTTTCCTTGAACATCTCATGTGTTGCTTGTCTTTGACAACAATTATTGATCTTGTGCTCAATTGATCCACAAGTGAAACAATGGCAAATTGTTGGTCTTGTGGCAATGGTTATATATAAAGTTTGCCATTTTTGGCTGAATTGAGTTTTTCAATTTTGCAAATGGTAATTAAAAAGGATGAATACCATGTGTTCCAAGAAGAATTTCTAGATCCCATCCAAGGTCTTCTAATAGGTGTAGTATTTCCTCCCATATGTCCTCCTCCATATGGTCCATTTCCACTACCATGGGGTTCATTACCACCACCTAGATGTCCTCCTTTGATAAGTCATATTAACTAATTAATGTACTAAGTTTTAAGTACCTACATGTGCTTAAAAGTAATATGTAAATAACCTAATAAATTTTATAAGTAACTACTAAGTGTAATATGCCTAAGCTAAAACCTACTAGTTATGAACTTAGGTTTGGTGTGTATCCTAAACCTTGGTCATCTTGATGGACCTCTGGCCTTTTTGACCAAATGTTTGGTTTGTCACATGGTCAAAAATGTCACTTTAGTCAAATGTCTTAGTCAAAAGTAACCCATGTTTTTCATGCCCCAAGCTTTTAGTCAAAATGACCATCCCCCTTTGTCAATGTGAACATTTCAATCAAGTTGGACCTTTTAAAAAATCATGTTTATTAGTAATGATAATTCATTATTATATGGTAAATAATTTTATTTTTATGTTATTTTCAATAGCCTAGGGTATTTTAAACCTACCCTATGTTATTTTAGGTTACCCTAGTTATTTTAATTTATACCTTAAGTTATTATAAGTTATTATGCCTTTGGTTATACCTTAAATTATTATAATTTATTCTACCTTAAGGTATTTTAATTTATTATAAGCTTTCTACTTTAAGTTATTTTAAATTAAATTATTTAACTAACTTTAGGATATATTTAAAATTATTCTATTTTAAGCTAATGTAAGTTATTTCAAGTTATACCTTAGGTTATTCAAGGTCATTCTACTTTATGTTATTATAAGATATTTTAACCTAAGGTATAATAATTTACAATAACCTAAAATAAAATAATGATTTTAAGTAAAAGTAAATATTTAAAAATTACATATAATAATTTAAAGTGGAAATAACCTAGGGTAAAATAATCTAAAATAATCAATATAAACCTCGATAAAATAAGTTAACATATTAAAAAATTAAAAAAATAATTTACAACAAAATAGTCTAAAATAGCCAATAATATTTTAAAATAATCAATAATAACCTATAATATAATAAATAATAATAAACTGTGGTAAATAACATTGAATATTTTAAAATAACTTAAATAAAATAATTTAAAATAATCAATAATAACATGTAATAAAATAATCAATAATACCCTATAATAAATAACTTAGAATAACCAAAAATAATTTACAATATAATAGTCAAAATAGTTTATAATATAATAACCAAAAGTAGTTTATGGTAAAAATAATTTAAAATAACCAACAATAGTTTATGATAAAATAGTCAAAACAGTTTTAAATAACTTATGATAAAATAGTCAATAATAACCCATGATAAAATAATCAATAATAGCCTATGATAAAATAACCAATGGTAAAATAACCTAAAATACTCAGTAATAACCTACGATAGAATAACCAACAATAGCCAATGTTAAAATAACATAAAATAACCAATAATAGTTTATAATAGAATAACCATTAATAGCCTATGGTGATATAACCTAAAATAGCCAACAATAGTTTACAATATAATAACCATCAATAGCCTATGGTAATATAACATAGAATAGTCAATAATAACTTCTAGTGAAATAACATAAAATAGCCAACAACGGTGTACAACATAATTGCCTAGAACTACCAATAATAATAAAAAATTGTTCAAAATTGTTTAGGGTAGAAAAGAATGTGCATAATAATATATGATGACAAAAAAATATCATTCATTTAAATAGTGGTTCAATGGTTAAAAGCTTGTTCCTTAAACATGGAGGTGAAAGGAGATGAAAGGTTCAAACCTTCACACTTGCACTTTAGGTTGTTGAACAAAGTGCTTAAATGGGTTAGGTTTCTAACGTAAACTACATAGTGTAGTGAAGGTTCCTATGTGCCTAGCCTAGGTTCATAATTAATTATTAGTGAATTTATTATTATTAATGAATTTGATTAACTATTGATGAATTCAATTACCTATTAATGAATTCATTTGTCTAAAGCAATTGGTCTGTGTTTAATAAAAGGTTGCCTACTTTCACCATGGTAAATTTATTCAATTTCATTCAAAATCTAATGAAACATAGAGTGAACTTGGACATATATTGATGTAGTAGGGAATGTAATTGTCAAGTTTTTCAAATCATTTGAAGCAAAACCATCTTTATTTGACAATCTTTCATCACCTCTTCCAACGACTACAACTTTTATCATCAAAATCGTCAACATTGTCCTAGGTAAACAAGAATATTTGCCAAAATAAAAATGGTTCATCAATGACCATGGTGCAAAGATTCTTTTTAAGGTTACAAAATTATGATTATATGAAGGAAGTTGTGTTCATTGGTTGGGGAATACATTTCCAATAAAAGGCACTACCAAACTTATATCCTTTGATATTCTAATAATCACAAAGGGTACTACAACATATTAGATAGAAGTAAATTCATTCCAAAATCAGGTATTGCACCCAACATGCTAACTTTAAAACTAAAGGTACAATGGTCTAAGATGGAAATTGAAAAAGAATTGTGGTGGAGCTTGAAACAAGATTGACCAGAAGGATGGTAATTATAGATTTATTAGGATAGTTCCTATGACATGTCCAATTCCATGAAAAAAAGAACAAAATGTGGGAGTATAAGGAAAAAAAATTATATTGAAAATGGGAGGTATTAGAATTTTTGTGTGTTAATCCTCTTCATCCACAAGGCTCATCATTGAAGAAAGTCCACTAGGTCCACCATATGAACTTTCTTTTTCTTGAAATTGTTGCAATCCTTCCAAACACTTCTAGAGTTGAAGTTTTTCATTGTCCCAAGTTTGTGACCTAGACAAAACAATTTCATGATACCAAAAACTTTTTTTTTCAATAGGGTCTCAAACAAGTTCTCAAAAGGTCTCCAATTTTGACATCATAAAAGTCCTTTCCGATAAGGTCCTTCCCATTTGTTATGGTATCAAATATCTTCTAATTTTTTATGTTGGATTTTTAGTAATCACCTTCACTTTTTGCAATTTGCCACTATGGAAATTAACTGCATGCTCCAATTCCATTTTCGATAGTTGCACTCCTTGACTCCCCAAAGGTCCACCTTTTGCACTCTCCTGCAAAACCTTTAGTTTTTTTTCATGTTTTAAGTTAGCACTATTGGCATACTGCTACAACAAACAACTTAACAAAAAAAATAAAGATTTTTTTTAAAAATTGAAATTTTTTTGTATGAATCTTAACCAAAAAAAAAGAAAAAAAAAAAAGAAACTTTGTAAAAAAAAGGAACCATTTTTTTATGGAAACAAATAGTTCCAACTAGAACTTTCAAAATAAAAGTTATTAAACCAAAAAAAATTGTTCTATATTTTAGGTGTGGTCACCAAATGTAAAGGCCACCACCTAATAATATTCCAAGATTGGGAAATGAAAGCAATAAGGATAAGAAGTGAAATACACTTTCATAATATTAAAGCGATAAATAGTCACAATGTTTTTGAAAACAATAGTAAAAATAGACTATTGAATTTTCACAAGAACTCAAAATATCAAAACTTAATAAAAAAATTGACAACATTTAAAGTTATGAATCAAATACAACTTCAAAATGCAAAAAGAAAATTTGCAGTGAAAAAAACTACTTCAAGAATACAAAAACTTGAATTACACTCAACATCAAAATACAATATGCAAGGTCTGCCAAACGTACACAAAACCTAACCTTTAAGTACATCAAAACTATTGGTAAATCTAAGTCCAAAATGATGATCTCGTTGAAAATAGTAGATTTCCTAAAATCTTTTTAAAACTTGTAAAATCAATTTTGTTTATAGTTAAAATAATCCTAACGGTCTTTTCTAACCTTTAACACTAATATCAAGAGGAGAATGGAAATTGATGCATGGAAAACAATACAAACAAGGTATTTTGTTTTGTTAGACATTTCCATATACACAATTTCTTATACATTTTTTTTCTCTCATCTCAAGTAGCATTTTGTTTTTAGGGGAAATGTTTATATTTCCCTTATATATATTTTTGAAATTTTTCATTTTCTTAGTGTAAATTCAAAATTTTTTTGCTAAAGAATGAAAAAAGTGCCAAACTTTTGGAACCACAAAAAAAACCCTGATCTCAGCATAATTGGTTTTAAGAATTTTGTACAAAATGGTAAATTTGTATGTCCATAACATTCATGGGAGGTTAATTTTGCATCATATCAGCACTTTAAGCATTGTACTAATCATCTAATCTCAGGTGTTTATATCTCCATAATGCATGGGTTAGAACCAGCTTATTGCAATTACTCCAAGTACATTTTGATAGTTTGTGTAAAACCCATATGTTGAAGGTGAGAATGTTGTTAATGTATCAAAGAAAGTTTTCACCCAACCATAGCTTATTAAGGTTTTCCACCCATTCACTTTGTATATGTTGTGCCAAGGGGTGGGAAATTTGAAATGGGAAAATGTTACCCATGGGACTCTGACATGCTAAAGTGGACATGCATATATGGTATCACGACATGCTATGTGCATGCATGCATGGTCTCATATGGTGTGGTATAATTGCTATGGGGGAACATGGTATGACATAAAGACAATGGATGGCATGCCATGCCATGTGTTTATGTGTAACTTGTAACTTGCACACATGGCAACCATGCCAACATGGTGTAATAAATTCTTGGAAGCCGAGAATGGTACATGTTGCACCTACTTATTGCACACATTGTGATGACATAGTTCACTTTTGCACTAGTTGACCTTAAAACTCTTGGGCATCCTTAACATTTCTTCAACACTAGAGGCCCAAAAACATCTTTCCCCATCTTTTGAATCAGTATCATTTCATGTAGGCAAGGGTTATAATAAACATTTCAATTTTAGGCATGTTTTCTTCTATATCACTAAATGTGGCAATAAATTCCTCTCCTTGTGGACACACCAAGCCAATGTGTCCTTTTAATTCAATTTGACTATAAATCAGATATGAAACTAAGAAAATTGATCATCCTTCTATATTGTTGACTACCTACTCCAACTTAATATAAAGATCTGGTGATTTTAGTTTCAATTTTGAAACTGGCCATTAAAAACCCCAAAAATCACTTAATTACCAGAATTTTTATTCTAGAACTTGGGAAATTTTTATTTCAATGTTGTGGAAGAAATGCTAAAGCCATGCACTTGTGCAGCTATCTCTTCTTAATTCCCGTTCAGTTTGATCCATCCTGGATAAAGGACGAACAATCAATGCATCTGCAAACTAATGAATAGAGAAGGAAAATAAAAAAGGGTTTTCACTGGAGTTGGATAGTTATTTGATTCTTTGGTAAAGTCTAGTTATGGTTATATGGACAAACAAAATTGAAAGAACCTTTGGTGTTTTTTTTTCAAAAACCTCTCAAAGAACAAGCAGTTTTTTCGTGAAATAATCGGCAAAGAATTGATGGGTTTCATAAGAGGTTATTTCACTGATTCTTAGAATTTTTTGAGAATTGTAGTTACCTACCTGAATTAGATTTTTTGAGAACCATGATTATGAGATTTGGTTTTTTTTTTTTTTGATAACCATGGCTATATATATTTTTAATTGTCATTCATTTGGTGTCATATCTAATAACCACCCAACACTCGTGTCACTAGCCGTTGTTATACCAGCAATATATTGCCAAAATGTGAAAAAAAAATTTGAAAATGATTTTGAAGGTTTTCATTCATAAGAAGTGGGGGTGAAAAAAGAGTAAAAATTGTCAGATTCACAAAAGTGATTTTCATTGTGGAGCCAAACATATAGAAGGATGATTAAATATTTGTAGTTTATTTCTGGTTTATAGCCAGAGTTGACTAAATCTTCTTAGGGAAAAAGAACCTTTTTCTTTTTCTACATCTTCCAATGAGTGATCACCACTTTAGGTACAAAGAGAAATTCTTAGAAATGACACTGGTTCTCACTGCCATGTATAAATTGAAAGTTCACTAGAATACCCATGGATCATGGTATTCCCCAAAGAAGGGGGCCTAGGATGAGGCAGTACCCTAGTTTCATCTTGGTAATGTATCCTGTAAAAAATATGTTCTATAGGGAGGTAAGAAGGTGGCTACCAGGTAGAATATGCATGTACCATAGTACCATGGCAAGTTCCACATTTCAGTGTCAAATAATTAAATTCATTCTGAAGATCCCATGTCAAAAATTGGACACTCTAGAATAATTTAAATATTCTCTATTTTCCTTATTTCTTTGAAATTTTCTTTTTGGTGAAAATTCCAACATTTCTGAAAACAATATGATTAGTGTCAATGATGCCAAGATACTACAGTACATGGGTAGTCTTAATGTTTTTAAAAGGATTCTGACAAATAGTCACTGAAAAAATTATAATGGTGAGTATGTTCAAAATCAAATGATAATGGGTTGCTAAGTAGATAAGTAGTAAAAACTAGAAAACAAAAACCTAGTTAATTAACCACCATGGTTAGCTCAAGAACTGAAACTTGATGACAAAATGTTTCCTATCCACTACCATCCACGCCTTTTGCTGAATTGATGCTTCATTTTGGCACCTGTACCCACCTTGATTTAGAGTATCTCCACCACCAGTGGCCAATATGTTTTGGATGAAAAATAGTCGATTTTATACCAATTGGGGTAATAAATTGGCTTTGGGTTAGTATATGTTCACAACTCTAGTGCCTTTAGTTTACAGAGACTGTACAATATAATTTAATTGCTCTTGACTGGCTACATAAAATGAATGGTCCATGTATTTTTATTTAAGTAATCTCTCACCTCTTATTGTCCCAATTTTCATCTTTATGTGTGTGGGGTTGGGAAAGGGTCAAGTAAGCCATGTAGGATGTGAGAATTATTGTTGAGGGCCAAATAACAAGCATGGGTGGCATAGAATGGAAACAACTCAAAAAAAAAAAATTATGGACAAGATTTGCCAAAAAGAAAAAACTTAAAAATTAAAAATTTGGAAATGAGGCAATTTTGGAGGTTTTCAATTACCAGAAGTAAGAGAAAAATTTAAAAATCATCATATTTTAATATTTAGTTTTCAATGTGCTCCAAAATATAAAAGGATGATTAAAGATCTGTACATTATTTTTAGTTCATAGCTGCATCCCTAGGAAGGGGTGATTGCCACTTTGGCTTTTTAAAAAAAACACTGAAGCAACTTGAATTCCTACTAATGAGTGGGTGTACTATCTATAAGGGATATTCATAGATACAAAGTACTTATAGGTGTAGGATTCCTCTAGGCTTTCACTAATGGGTACCCACTAAGGAGTAGGTGTAAGAACCTCTCACTCATAGGTAACTAGTACCTACTTGTTCCCTTGGATGACTTCTTATCTGTCGTGCAGGAACGAACTACCAGTACCATGGTTCCTGGAGCAATAAATCAGGGCGACATGTCTGGTTGAATTCATCATATCTGTTTCAATGATGGGAAACAACACAAAGTGGAATGTTTGAAAAACTATCTCTACAATAAGTTATCCGTAAAGTCAGGCGATTAAGGGGCGAGATTAGGGGGCGAGAACGGCCAGATCTGGCATAATAGGGCATCAAATGTGTAACTGGGAATGAAATTTTACAAAACGAAATAACTGGGACCCAAACTAGTTTTTCCACCTATTTTGGTAGTAAATTGAGTTTCATCCCCTCTTTCCTTTTCCCTTTCCACTGCTGCTACCTATATTTTCACTGCTCTTACCTGTACAACTACTATAACTACTCTCGAACCTTGTGCATTAAATGCTGAGTTTCAGCATTTCATACTGAGATTTAATAAAGTTTCTTTACTTTGTGGATACCACCGAAAGAGGGGATAGGGAGTGAAAGCAGAAGGGACAGGGGGTGAAAGAGAGGATGACATTACAGATAACTTTAATATATGGAAACAATCTTTTTGTTTCTTTTTGTTTTTCTCTTTGGGAGATATGTGCTATCTCGTTGGGCCATTGTTTTTAACACTATCTCCATCCAGACTAGGGTTATAGGAGTAGTGTAAAATTATACACAGATTGTTAGAATGAGAGCCTCAAATTGTGTTGAATACTTAACTTAAAGTAAACTGACGCTTAAATGTTGTAATAGCATCATAGGCTTGTCCCTATACTTAAAGAAAATTTTTGACCAATGAGATTGTTGAAATAGGTGCCTTGAATTGTTTTTGATAGTTTTCTTCGTGAACTAGTATCTACATGTCATGCACAGATTGCAACGAGCATTTTGACAAGAATTTGGTGTTTTTACACATCATTTCTCTGATTGTACTATGTCTTGCAGTTTGTGCCCTTAATGTTAGCCCATGCCAAAAGTGGTGATAAACAATTTTGGAAATAAAAGTTTCATGCAACTAAAGAGAAAGCTTAGCCTGCACTCGCAAGGGGTTTGGTTTATTCTTGGGGCAGGAGGGGGGCAGGGGTGTCGGGATGGGGGAGGAGAGGATTATTTTTTCCCCTTGTTGCTAATGTGTTCTCATCAGGTGCTCAAAGAGTTCCCCAAGTTCTCAAGTTGTTCCCCATGACATTCCCAATAGCATCTCATGTTTATTCCATATGTTTTGCCCAAAGTTCAACTCTCATGAATAAAAATTGAAAAGATGGGTTGTAGGGGAGCACATTTGTTTCCATTTGCAGCCAGGGGTCTAAAGAGGTGCTTCTATTGGGGAGCACCCAATGTTCCAAAAACATTGATGGTGGGCTAATCAATATGGCTCCTTCAAAAAAAAAAAAAGGTTGTGAATGCACCCATGAACTAATAGATATGAATATGAACTATTTTACTTAGAGATTTTATTCAAGGTTTTCTCCATATTAGCATATAGGGTTTCTCGCACATTACTTGTGTCGTTTTATTATATTGAGTCTTTTATTTTGGACCAATTGAACTTAAGATTAATACAACTTAGAACCCATTTTTATAGATGAATTGATGTTTTGCAATTTTTTTACTTGTTATTCCAACATATCAAACATACAAAGGAAAAAACCAAGAAAAAAATTACCCAAATCATCATCATTTGACAAAACATGATTACTATTTCACCTTTTTTTAAGGCACAAAGATGTGCTCATTACCACTTGGGTTGGAGAAGCCAAAGAAGGAGTTATCACCCTCAATGTTGAATGTTGATAGCATTGCAAGTTCACTCCCTCCATTTGTTCTTTGCTCATCACTTTAGTTCCAATTTGGTCCACAATCCCAATAATATTCATCAATTCCAACCTTTCAAAACTTGCCTCACAAGCATTCAATCCTCTTCCTACCACTTTGTAGTTTGTATTTGGTAAGGATTGCATAGATTTGGAAATTTCTCAGTTTGAAACCAAATCAACCAAGATTTTCAACAATGAAAGCAAACAATGTGAGTTTGTTGCTTCACAAGAAGTACACAAATTTCACGCCTCCCCTAGAAGCTCAATTTTTTCTTTTGTTTACATGATTCATCAAGGTCATGTTCATTTCTTGTATTCTTGTTCATATTATCACCATCATCATCTACTTAGGCCTTCATCATCATCCTCTTGTCCTATTTGTGTTTTTATGTATATCATCCTTGTCTTCCTCTTTGTTCTTTGGTCATGTCTATATTTATCATTTCTTTTTCTTGCACAAGCCATCTATGTGGGTGAAAACACATTATAGTGACCCCTTGTGAAGTGTCATATTGTACTACTTTCTAAAAGTGTATATGTTTGAGTGTATCCAACTTCAAACTTTTGAAAGAATTTCACAATATTTTTACATATTATGTTAGAATATAACCTAAGCAAGATATTAAAAAAGAAACAATTTCATTTCATTTTATGAAGTGAGAGATTGAAATATATTTGTGAAAATAAATATAATGTACCTGTGTATTTATAAACAAAAATATATTCCAAAAACAATTTAAATGGTTTTTAATCTTTATGAAAGTTGAAGGTCCATTGAACCATATCATTTCACATAGTTTGAACCATGTTTAGATGCCATGTGACTAATTTGAAAATTATCATTTCAAGAAATGAATTTTTTAGCAAAAATGTGGTAAATGTGTGGTAATTTGAAATTTTGACAAATAATCACATTCACATGGAAGATAACAAGCATAGCTAGATGGGCCATTTTTTAATTTTCATTAAAATTGATTATTTTAATGACTAATGAAACCTTAAAGTTAATGTAATCAAAACAAAATAATGGCCCTATTATACCAATGTATATTATAAATATACTCATACATCGTTCAACATAGATAATGAAATTTATTTAATTTTTAAAATAATATTATCTAACATTAGTTTTGTAGAAATAATAATTATAAGGCTCAAAACCCAAAATTAATACTCAAAATTAAATGTACCATAGTTTTAGAACAATTATATTATATGTACTATAATATTTGACCCAAAAGTGGCCCTAAGGGGGTCACCATAGTGTGCTTTCACCCATGTCTATTATGTGGTCACTATCATCAATGCCTTCTTTTGTTTTTGATTGACAAATTTATTTTATTTGAAACCCACATTGTCTTCCTCTTGTTGTATTTGCATTTTCATTCACACCATCACCATCTTCCTAAACCCTAAACCCTTTGTTTTCAACAATTGATTCAAATTTCAAAAAAACCTTGTCATCATTTTCTTGTGTTTATTCTTTGGCCACCATTGTCAATGCTTTATTTTACTTTTACTTGGGTCATCTTCTTTTGTTTGAAACCCACATTGACATCCTTTTCTTCAATTTGCACTCTTATTCACACCTTCACCATCTTCACCTAAAACCTTCTTGTTTTTTGCTATTGGTTTGAGCATTAAGGAAATCATGTTGTCATCATTTTCATGTTTATTTTATGTTCACCCTCATTTTGCTATATCCTTTCTTAAGGTAGCTTTGTTTTGGTCTTCTTTTGTTCACTTTCTTGTGTGAAATGGTTCCATTGAAGCCATCTCAAAACTTCAAGTTTGGGCTTTTCTTTCCTAAGAATGTGTTTGCACCTTCAATAGTTGGATAAGGTGAATGTTTTTCACAACTAGTTAGTAAATCCATCATTTCTTCATTTGTTGCTCATTGACCTTCCTTCTTTTAAAGTAGTTGAAAAAATAGTTGAGGTGCTTATGCATTCTGACAAAATCAAATAGGTTGTGACCATCAAGTTTGTTGTTGTACTTGAACCAAAGAAGAAAAAGAGGAAAAGTGAATGGGAAATTAATTGGGTGTATTAGGACATGTGGACATTTCATTTTTGTTGATTAGTACTTGTGCAAGCTATAAATGGGCAATTGAAAATGGTGTATTGTAAAATGTGCACAAATATCGAAAGCATGGAAAAGCCTCTTATGTTGAAGTTTGATTCATTGATTAAACATTTAAATAAAAGGAAGGTGAAGAAGCCCATGCTTGGGCATGCTATGAGTGAATATTACATATACCTTGATTCTACCCGTGTTAAGAATGAAAATATGTGTGGTTTGATAAGGACAACATTGCAAAATAAGTGCACCATGGGGGTCAAGCTAAGGAAAAAAAATGTCCAATTCATTGCCATTTGGGTGTTGGCAAGGTAAAATAGACATTTTTTGCTCCTTGTCACACAAAAAACAAATAGCCATAAACAAGTTTTAATGTATTGAAAGTAGAAATGTCTTTTTATTTAATGATCAACATGAGAATAATTTTTAATTTTATTATAATGATGTTGATTAATCACATATTTAATATGCATTCAAGTAGATTTTTAAAAAATAATTGTATTTTTTCCTACTTTTTAGGTTGTCCAAACTTGCACAAGTAGGTGAAAGGATGAATTATTGAATATTTTTCATTTTCAACACAAAGTAATTTGAAAATGTACTTGTAAGTTCTTATCATTTAAATATTATTATAGAATACATCAAACTTCTAATGAAAAAATAGGTTTAAACTCAATTTGACCAATCATTTTCAAACATACTTGTTATCTATTTTTATCATGCCAAAGTTTCTCTAATTTTGTAATCACCTCATTATAAACTCAAAGAAAAGCACCATGTTTTTATTATGTTATTTTAAATTTACCATCCTTTCACCCATTTCGCATCTTTTTTGTTAAAGGCATCCCATGATGAATTTTGAGAACTTGGAAGGTTTATTTTTGTTTCCAATGATACCAAATACACCAACAAAGCATTGGTTTGACTCTTTGGGCTGTATGGCACCAAAAATGAAGGATGTGGTTTTGCAAGCCACCAAAATGGTTGTATAAAAAGCCAAGTTTATTTCTATGAACTACGACTAGGTGAGCACCATCAACAACCAAGGTTGAATTTTTATGCATGTTTATGTGATGTAAGTTTCTAGTGATTACTTATTTTGTTGAACATGTAATTAAGAATGACAAAATGTTTTGGAACTAACAATTTAACAACCATGATTATTAATAGCCTTGTGTCATCTGGGGGGTTGGTGGAATATGATGCTATAGGGAAATTTGTTTGTTTTGGTGTTGATGGGGTTTAGATTAGAATCATCAAACAATGACAAGATAAACATGCACCTTTCCTAATTGGGGTCCATTGTGTAGCTTGCTGAACCAACCTAATGGTCTAGACTTTGGACTTCTAGGATTTGTTGTTAAGATTGAATTCTTCCTAACTTTTATGTACAATAATTATGTGCATTCCCCTAAATGAACCTTGGAACAATAAAGCTAATTTAAATGTTGCAAAAGAAAGGTTGAAAATCTTGCAAAATGTAAAGACTAGGTGGATCAACATGATCCTCATTTGCAAAACATGTGTGGTCAAAATACAAACCATTACTTATGGAAATGAGGGAAGATGTTGCCACTATTCACCATGCAAGACCAACTATGAGTTGTTGTGCAACGCGGATACTTTGATGGGGTTGTGTATTTTCATTGCTTGAATTTGTGTAAAGCCTAAGAAAGTTAGCACAAAGCTACCATGCTTTTATTTGCAACTTCATTGTTACTATGAAGATTTGATAGTATGACTTGTTCAAGATGTACTATGATCTTGATCAAAAGTATAGCTATGATGGTTTTGTTGAGTTTTTATACTTAATTTTGTGCATTAGTTAAACTTTTTCAACAACTTGGTGGAAGCAACCTAACTTTAGATTTGAATATGTAGCTTTCTAGATCAAAGATAGGTTGTACATGATGCATAAAAAAACAATTAGCTTTGGGAGTTATGTTTATGGTGAATTGAGAGGATTGAGATTTGGCTATTTAGAGTGTGAAAATGCAATGCACTATTACAACCACTTCTTTCATTGCTAAGTTGGGCAAGAGGTTTTTGCATAAAAAATTGATGAGGTTACTACGATTCTGTATTCACATTATTAGTGATGCCTTAAATTTGAGCAAGATTTTTCCAAGCATCTAGTTATCTTGAAGGTTCATTTTGGTCATAAAAAGCCATTGGGTCTTAATGGAGCTTTTGTTCCCACGTTGGTTGATGAGAATTCCTTGAACAACAATCCAATTTTTTCAAGTTCGCCATGCAACACCAATCTAAGGAAGCTATGGAACCACCAAATTGCAACCCACATTTTACATGTGCGAAAAGATGGGGTCACTTCCAATTTTGAACCAATGATTATCAAAATGGTTCAAGTTGGTGGACACGTGCTTAGTCATTGTTTTGGGCAGTGTTGAAAATGAACACATTTTCTCCAATCAGAACTTTATGAAATCCAAGTTGTGAAATCACTTACTGAACAACCCACTTGGATTTGGATGTTGACATGTATGCACATGAATTCTTCAAAACAAAAAAAGAATCTTTTATATTACAATCACAAATTGGAACAACAACAAAGTCTAGTATGAAATGGATGTATAGTCATTAACGTAGGTTGTTATTCACATGTAATAGTTGCATTTTTTCCCTCCTCTTTTAGGTTTCATTGAGCAACAATCTAGTTGTTTTGCAAGCTATAGTTTTGTGGTGAACTTGGAATTGAAAGTTTTGAAAACCCCCTTTGTTGTTTTTGGGTTTGAATAAATTGAATTTATGCATGATATTTTTTGCATGCAAAGGTTTTTTTGGTATTATGTTTTGGCTGTGACATTGTTGACATTCATGGATGAATTATAACTATCAACAACTTGTCTTATGGGTATTAACATGTATGTATTGTGCGGGCCACCTTCCACTGCACTTAGGAGCAAACTTTTGGGTTCAACTCCATTGGAAGGTTCTTTGAATAAAGTTGAAAAAGTTAAATTAGCAACATCGTCACCATTTCCATTACATGCATGCAACAACCAATGATTCACCACTTGCATTGCACACATGCCTTAAAGAATTGCCACTTGCATAGAGATGTAAATGTAAGTATAATCATCCATTGCACATCTGGCAAAGGAGGTCACAACACCATAAGGCCTATCTGCCACTTGGATAGCCAACGCAAGCAAAAATGAAAATAAAATGAAAAAAAAACGCTGATCATGAGTTAGAGGAGGAAGAAGAAGACGAGGAGAAAATACAATTGCCATCCAGGTTCATTCTCAAACTTCAAAGTGTTTTTTGCCATTACACATGGTGCATACTGCTACTGTGCAATTGAGAGCAATGGTGGCTCATGGTTCAGGTAAAAGACTGCAATGTTGAGAGACCACACACAATATCACTACTAGTTGAGGGGACAGGTAAACCAATGTTTCTTGAGACAGATAGGCTTGGAAATTGCAATAATGGAAATAATTTTAACCATCTTAAGAAACAACAATCTTCTTCTCACACATTCAAATGGAAGGAGCAATCTCCAAGATTGCACCACCTTATTAGTAAGAACAATGTTTTTGGGGAAACCCAAAACCTGTAATGAGCTGTAATAAGTGTATACACCATTTGGATCTCCAAATACATTTGAGGTAGTGTTCACAGGAAACTGCAAATTTGCTATGTCTCCTGACAGCAGCATTTACAAGACAGTTTTGGCATGGGATGGGTGACAGTAATATCAATTCTGCAACAATGGCTCAAGTATTTGATAACTTACCCTTATGCATAACCAGTGGTTATTACCAAAAGTATTGATAGCCTATCTGACTCCCAATTTTTTTGATTTTGATATTGATAACCTAATTGGCACAAGAATTTTATTTTATTTTTGAAACTACCAGGTGGTTATGTAAAAGAAATCGATAACCAATCAACACTGGTCCATATACCTGCATGCAGATGTCTTTTGCTATTGACATTATACTTCCGACAGGAGGACTTGCAGCCCATGGTGAGCCACATTTCCCACCTTGCTGGTGCACAAGTATTGTTGTTGCTTTGTGTTGAATAGTAGGGGCTGCTCAGTCTGTCTGTCAGTCAGTCATGAGATAATTATATACCATAATTAGTTTGAAACATTATTTGTGAAGTAACAAAAATCCTTGATCTGGAACTTTGTCATCCGGAGGGGGAGTGCCTCATATAAGCCATGATACAAATGATGAAGAAGAAGACCAGCTCCACTTCTGGAGCTTATGGCCAAGCTCTTCAGATGGGTGGCTAGTGGGTGATCATATCAGTTACCTGTCTGAGAATCGAAAGTTGGACTCTTAGAGAGAACATCATGATGAGGTGTGATAATTGGGTCCAGTGGTGCTGTTCCAGGATTTGGTCAATTACTGAGTACTTGATCTTCCAGTATTTTGTAGCACTTGGTTCTAATGGTGTTTGTGATTTGGCTCTTTGCAGGCTTGCTGCTATGCAACAAGATGTGCAGGGTCAAGACAAGCAATGCATCTGCAAATGTTCATAAGGTGAATTTCACCTGTTTCAGAATCCCCTAAAAGTGACTGTGGTTGTTCCTTCTTCTCATGAAGTTGCAGTTTCACTCTTGGGAATGTGTATTTTTCAAGGTTAGCAACAAAAATTTCTTTGGGGTATTTGCTATTACCCATTGTTGGTCTTGGCAGTCTTCTACATGATTGAGATGTCACTTCAGGTAGGAGCATTCACAATGGCTTCAGTGGTGTGCTTCTGATCCTTTTGTGCATGCTTAGTGCTCTTCTTTGAAAACTCTGTAAGTCTTTCTACTTCTTTTTTCTTCCTTCCCATCTTAACCAAAGTTATTTCAGAGGTGTTGTCATCATAGCAATACAAAAGGACTTAGGGCTGCATAGACTTTTGCACTTTTGCAATTGCAAGCAGGACTTTCAGTGGTAGAATTTCTCAAGTTTAAGAGCTACTTGTCTCGGATGTTGCAAACTCCGCTAATGTATCTAGCTCGGCATGATGGAAGCAGTTTGTCATAATATGGAATTTGGAGCATGTGGGGAGCCAACTATCTGTGCCCATCCACTGCCTCTTATCTTTTTGTATTATTTGTCAGGTTGGGGGACCTCCTTCCTTTCTGTTTCTCAACTGCACACAATGCATTGCTTAATGCTAGAATAACTGCTGATGAGAATATCCACTTTCCTACAGACAAAAAAACTCTTGAAATGAATGCAGGTTCTCACTTATCTTAATTAGTCTCTCTGGGAATGATTGTGAAGGGAATTAACTTCACTTGTGTGCTAGCCTCATGAAGTATATGGTGTGCAGATGTGTTGTCTAGACCTGAGCTAACCATTTTTGGCAAGAGACATGGTGGATTTGTTTGTTTGTGTAGTCCCTTTTGTGTGATCATGCTTGACATGCTCTTTCTTACCTTCAGATTGGTTTCGAATGGCAGGGGAAGCAATACCCTCACTTGTCCAGTACTATGGGTGATGAGAGATATGCCTTCTTGATTTTGAGGGATCATCCCAGTCGTAGTGGTCACCCCATCATGCTTGACAATTTAAATGGCCTTGAACAAGCCTTGATACCAAATGCACTGGGCCCATACCCCAATTGGTAGTATCATCATCTGGCCAACAATATCTTCTGCTTTTGGGTCAACCTTCCAATGACATCTCTCCACAAGAATCCACAGTACAAATAAACAGGAAACAATGATATGAAATGAATGTTGATAAGCCCAAATTGATGTTCTCTTTCTATATACAAGAGCCTGGCATATGTAGTATACTTGTAAGCTGCTCTCTCTCTCCTCCTGTTCTCTGAACCCTGCTGGACAGGCGAGCTTCACAAAGGGGCATATCACAACCCAATATAGCTGAAAAAGGTTAGTACAATAGTTATCTCTCCTCCATGTCTCCCAGTAATTCCTGGATTGTATCCTCATTGGATTGACCTGGTCTTTAACATGGTTTGGTGACTGAACACAAAATCATCTTTAAGGAATAGAGAATAATTTAGTTTTCATGTGTGTGTGTGTGTATGTCCCTCTCTCTGCTCTTGCTTCAGTCAAACTTGAGCGTCTTATGACTACAAGTCATATCTGCACACATGAATGTAATGCATGTAAGTTGTATATAAGGTTCCTGTTTTTTTCTACTATATTGACACTGTCATGTATGTAATTCTGTCAACAGGCGGTGAAAGACAGCAGTGTTTAGACACTCACTGCCCATGTTTTGGAAATATGGACTACCATCCAGCCTTTGCAAATCTATCAGCCATATCTGTCACACTTTGGCTGATACATTTGCATGTTGAGGAGCCAGAGGCAGAGAAAAGGGAGTGGATGCTTTCTAACCCCAAATATGGTGGTGGTCTTCCAAAACCAAAATTTGTGAGAAAGAACTATATGTTATTGGGCAGCTAGATTTTTTCCAAATACGAGCTCTTGTAGTCTGCAGCACAAATGGGTTTGAAATCTTGGAATAGTGCGGGGAACCATGAGGCCTGAGGGAGGAGGCACCAAATCAAGGAGTGTGTTCTGCAGAATCAAAGTCAACAATCCACATATGTAAAGTATCACTCCCATGCATAACAGCTTCATATCATCATGTGTAAAAGAGTGAAGACTCATATGCTTTCAGCTGCTCATTTATCAAATTCATCTTGCATTCACATCACCTAACCATGTTACATTGTTCCATCCTTTTTAATGATTTTATGACACACAGTTCATTTGGTCCACATTTTTAGCAATGTTCACCAAGTGTGACTGTGTGAGATGAGAGTTCATTTTTCGAGAACTTCATGTAACTTTTCTTAGTATTTAAAAAGTTGCTGGTTTTTTGAACTTTCAGTAAGGGGCAGAGCCATTAGAGGATGAACTGCTTGTTTGAGCTCAAAAGGACAGAACAATTACATGATGAGTTTACATCAGAACTTGTGATTTGAGGGACGGATAGAGCCATCATGGGATGAGCTACTTATTTGAAGCTACCATTGAAGGACAAAACCATTCCACGATGAGCAGCTTGTTTAAACCCTTTTCGCATGCAAGCTTGTTTAAACCCTGAAATGCTCGGGTTTTGTAGTTTGTTCCAAAAGAATATTCATTGAGTCTCGCTGCATCTCTCCATCTCCAAAAGAAAAGCATTGTTTTCAGGTCTTCCTTTGTTGCTTCTTTTTTTCGCTGCCTCTGTTTCCGAAGCCTACAAAGGTAGCGTAGGTATTCCCTTTGTTTCCAGAAGGAGAGAAGCTCTAGAGTTGGAGAGGGAGGCGCTTGGAGTCTTCGTTCTGCTAGCCAGGGGGGCCGGGGAAATGGTTGCTGTAATCTGATGCTAAGTCTTCTGTACTCGTCCCTTCTCTACACCTCGGCGAAGAGGTTCATCATGCCGGCGACGATGCAGAAGCTTCAGGCGCCTACTCGCACATTGGAAGGTTCGTGTGAGTTTTTGCTCCAGCGAAGAAGAGGTTCGTTCTTGGGAATAGGGGATTGCTTTTGTGGCTTTCAGTTGAGCACACTTGTACGCAACAGGACTGTCTTCCGTTCTTCCCTCCACGCTGTTGGCCAACCTATCTCATCAGTAGCAAACGCTCTAGTACTTGAAGTTCATGTCCCGATCAAGCCTCCTCCCAAAGGGCTTCCACAAGAATGGACATTCCACAGCAGTAGAGCTTTCTCTAGGTCTGGATGCAAGAAGCCTTACGGTACAGCTCCTCATGTGGACTGCTTGAGAGCTCCAGATTCGGAAGCTGATGGACGACTGGGGGCCAAAGAGATGACACTTCATGTTGATAGCCTCGCAGTGGAGGCTGAAGTCTCTGGATCTGTACTAGCAGAGGCTCCTGGTGAGAGAGAAACAGCTTCAGGAAAAGAGGAGACGCCCGGTCTCCATAGGGACTTGGACAGTACTGCTACAGGGAGCTCGGGAATGGATGCTGAAGGTTATTTACAAACTTTAATCTTGAAGTGCCTGTCTTCTTGTGTCTTCCTGTGTTTGTTTTCTGTTTTTTTAGGGTTTTTTTTGCGATGCACACTACATTCCAAAGAGATTGGGCATGACAGTCAGACTAGACAACCCTTCTTGCACCTTTCGGCAATGTTGCAGGCATGTCAATTTTAGCAAAAAATTTAGAGAAATTGACAGACAGAAGAAGAACTCTGCCAATGTTGTCATGCTTTCTGTATCATTTGAGTAACTTAGTTTGCATGGGAAGAGAGCAGCAGGTAGAGCATGGGAGCGCCAAAGGCGACCAATTGGGGCAAATGCTGCACGAAATGTGGCCATTCCTTCGCCTGACCTTCTAACAGTTCCTGGAATTGGACCCCGGAATATGGAGAAGTTGGTGGCTAAAGGGATTGCCAAGCTGGCCAAGCTCAAGCAGCTCTACCTTGATAAGGTGCTCTTATCAAATTATTTATAGTGCTGCATATTTGGCTGAGCATTATTGCCAGAGTTTCCTTTGCTATAATGGAAGCAATTTCTGAAAGCCTTCGCCCAATATTTTGGTCTAAGAAATTCTCCATATGCCACCAGTCCATAGCCTGGATGCAATTCAAGAATATGATTTAACACATGGTCCTTCCTTCATTTGCAAGTCTTTCATTTCAAGGATGTATCATTAAGGGTCATTTCCAATGTTGTAGGGGAGTTCAAGCAGAGCCTAATGCTCAAGAAACATACAGTCACTGGTGATCGTCCAGCTACATCCTTGTTTCTTGATTTGCACTTTACTTTCTGGGCATGAGTTCCTTGGGAATTCAAGAGGAAAGGACATTACTAACATAGCATGTTATAAGTCATTTTGCTGATACTGTTGAGAGAGAACCTTATGGTGATGGCTCAGAAGATGGCTCAAGGTATCACTTTTTTGCAGTTTCGTCAAGATGGCTCGGAGAAGATGGTAGAATATTTGCGGAGCTCAGTGGGCATATTGCACAAGAATCATGCTGAAAGTATCACCAACTTCATCAAACACACTGTTGATGCAGAGCTGGGTCCTAAAGAAGATTGCCCTCCTGTCAAGAAGCGCCTCACTTTCTGTGTGGAAGGCAACATCAGTGTTGGAAAGTCGACATTTCTGCAGAAAATTGCAAGTGAAACCATTGAGCTTCAGGACCTGGTTGAGGTATGGTGATCTTTTCATTATCAATGTTTTCATCTATATAAGAAGAGGTGAACATAAGTAGTAGCTGGCAGATTGTGTTTGAAATGGTTATGCCACCTGCTCATTCTGTAGAATTGGTACACAGATTGTTCCTGAGCCAGTTGCAAAGTGGCAAGATGTGGGGAAAGAGCATCACAATATCCTGGAGTCTTTTTATGCAGAGCCTGAGCGATATGCCTACACATTCCAGAACTATGTCTTTGTTACACGTCTCATGCAGGAGCGTGAATCTGCAAATGGGGTGAAACCCTTGCGCTTGATGGAGCGCAGTGTCTTCAGTGACCGCATGGTGTGTATCTAACAGAATCTTCTCCTTGGACCTGTTTTTCAAAAGCTTACCTCCAATGGATAGGGTATCCTCAACCATGGATGGACATCTAGGGGGTTTTTTGAAGATGTACACTTTCAAGGGAAAGTGAATTTATCCAAGGCTTTCATAGCAGAATGAATTTGAATATAATATGAATGAGTACCAATTTTCTGAAAATTTGAGGTCAAAAGAGCAAGTAACAATTCAGTCCACATCTAGGAGGTGTTTTAAGGTGCACACAGGTGGCCGCATCCTATCATAGTCTCATCTCATGCTAGAGGAAGAGGGCATGCAGATCCCTTGCCCTCTATTCAACCATCCTGAATGCATTTCTTATGATCCTGTGCTATATTGACAGAACAGGTGCATAAGCGCAGTTGTGGGTGGGGAACTATAGATGTTTTGTAAGTCTTTTTAGTGTCCTTTTGATTGTGTTAATTGTTACAGGTGTTTGTGCGAGCAGTACATGAGGCAAAGTGGATGAGTGAGATGGAAATTAGCATCTATGATTCATGGTTCAATCCCGTTGTTTCAGAGCTTCCAGGTTTGGTTCCAGATGCATTCATCTATCTGCGAGCCAGTCCTGACACTTGCCTCCAACGGCTGCAGTCACGCAAGAGGTAAGCTGTCAGCAAACAGCACTTCTCAAATCTCTCAAATAGCTTTGTGACTACTTGCTTGAAAAAGTGGAACATAGCCACTAAAATAAAGGGTTTGTCATCAGATTGGTCCCATCTTGCCAATAATAACTGCAAAAGCTATTGACTCAACAATGAAGTATCATATCCTGCTGAGAGGCATGGGTTTCTTCATGCTATTTAATTGCTATCCCTCTCTGCAGACCTGAGGAACAAGGGGTGAGTTTGGAGTATCTGCGGGGCCTTCATGAAAAGCATGAACAGTGGCTCCTCCCTGCAAACCCACGCAGTGCAGGAGTACTCTCAGTCAGTCCCGCCTTGCGAGAGCCAATGTCAACGCGGATTCGTGATCGTGTGTTTTATCTGGAGGGTGATCATGTTCACTCATGTATCCAAAAGGTCAGTCTTGCCAGCCCCTGAATCATGTCCTTGATTTCGCTGACTCTCACTTCCAGCTCATTTTTCTTAGCACAAGAATATTAGGCAGCTTGCTGTTGGCCAGTATGTATTTGGATCATCTGCATTCCAGGGCCCTTTGGGCTGCTACTTTGTTAACTATTCTTGCCCATGTTCTGGTTGCAGGTGCCAGCCCTGATGCTTGACTGTGATGCCAATATTGATTTTAGCCATGACATTGAAGCTAAAGCAGAGTAAGTATGAGGCCTCCCTTTCTTCCCAGAGCAACTTCTGTGAATGCTTGTATGGAACCCAGTGTAGCCCATTTTTTTCTCTGTGAACCACTGACCTCCTGCAAAAACAGGGCCCCCTGGAGTTCATAGTATTCTAATGTGTACCTCACTATTGAAAAAACTTGTAACCCCTTGTGGAAAGTCACTGTTATTTGCAACTGTGTTTGGAAGTGAGTCATGCTTTCAATTTCACTACAGTTCTTGAAATAACACCATCCAACTTGGCTTTGAAGGTATGCGAAACAAGTGGCAGAGTTTTTTGAGTATGTGCAGAGGACAAAGGATAACTTACGGGGACCGAGGCAGCTGTTGCCCAGTTCTGGAGGTTTATTGGGACCAGATGGCTCACAATTACTGAGCAGGAACTCTATTAAGGTGGTAGACTTCAGTCAGCAAATGTCATCTTACTGTCTATAGTCTCTCATAATGTCATTATGTCCATTGTTCAAATTCTGGACATCAGTTCTTCCCTCTCAGGCAGCATATTGTAAAGGCATTGGCAAAGGGTTCTACATTACCTTGTTTTTTAATGAGGGGGCAAAGGAGGGAACCTTTTGTCCAATTCACCCATGACAGCACATTGTGGGGTCTTGAGCAACTGTCTTTGAAGAGTTGGCTGCACTATTGACCTTTCTGAGCTTGGTGGAGGTCAGGTGCTGGAGAATGAAAGACAACAGGAAAAGCTGCAAGTTTATGAGGTCTAAAAGAGGTCAATAGAGCCATTTTGTGCTATTTGTCTCTCTTTTAAATCATGTGAAGTACTTCTCAACCAGCGAATCCCTTGCAAATGAACTGAGGGAGTAGCTTAGGCAGGAGGTTCTTCAGACATGGAGAAATCGACCAACTGTAACTATCTTTTGACCATTGTATCATATTCGACTTGTATTCTCTGTGCCATGTGTCAACACTGGAACGGGAAACTGTTAGGTTTCTGAAATTGTGACACTAAGAATTTTTTTGTTGGGGAGATGGCAGGTTCTTCTTGATGGAAGAATCATCCTGGATGCTGTCAAATGCTGACAGTTATCATATGTTCTAAATACAGAAATTTGCTGGAAAAGAATACTTCTTGAATAGTTTTAATTCTGCCTCTATAGACAAGGGCTATAGTATCAGTATAAAAAAGGCACAGAAGTATGGATTGCCCTTGGAGTAGGCCTGTGCTTACAAAGAAAAATCTTCTGGCCAATGAGATTGGTAGAATTTGTGGTTTGAATTGTTTTGAGGAGTAATCTTAGTTAACCAACAGTATAATGCCAGAACAGGCTTTTACAGGCTTGTGCCTAGGTGTAAACAAAAATCCTTTAGATGAATGAGATTGTTGGGATCAGTGCCCTCAATTGTCTTGAGTGAACTATCAGATTAATGTTGTCATTGAAGGAAGAGTTTATTTGTAATATTTGCATGTCTTTTGTATGGGGCCCAATTATTTGCACACAAAAGACATGCAAATTGGGGTGAAGGGTTGTGATTGAGTGAAGGTATGTAATACTTGCAGATTTTACCTGCAAAGTTTCTAGTGTCATACTTGTGTAAATCATTTCACATTCCTTAATTTAAAGATGATTTGATTGTACATCTCTTTGTTGTATGCCTTGGGTGGAAGCTGAGGTTCTTCACAGTGATGGCAAGGAAGTTGGAGCTCGGACCATCATCAGACCTTCAAAGGCAATGTGGCAAGTTAGTTGCCTTCTTCCATCTACATTTTGATGCAGAAACTGTTGGCATGCAGACTGTTGTCAGTACCCATATCATCAGCCATCGTAAAAACATTGCCATATGTGATCTGAGTGATACTTCTCAGAAGAGGGAGAGTGCTGAAAGTGTCAGTCAGCTGATTTGCTATGGGAGGAAGAAGATTGTCTTCAACATGTGCCAATGTTGTGGTTTTGAAATTGAGGTAGATGACCTGTTTTTGGCACAAGCAGCAATTTATGAAGATTCACAGAATATGTGGATTTCATTGCCAACAGATCTGTTGTGCAATCTAGACCCATGTACTGTACTGCTTGTGAAAATTGAGTCCAGTAATATTCCCTACATGCACTATGAATTAGTACACCACCATACATATTGCCACTGATGATGACTAACATGCTGTCAGTGTTGTTCAATCTGCTCCTCAGTTTGTTCTGTGTTTTTGAGGTTTGAGTCTCCTCTTTTTGCTTTTGATGATATGTTGTTGGATCTGAAATCTCTATGACCTTATTACCTGGCCATCCCCCAGTTGTATTAAGATTGACCTGAACTTCAAGTAGGGAAAACTTCTCAATGCTTATGAAGATATCTGCATCATCCATTATTAGTATAAGTTTGATCTATGTTAGTCATCTATGAGCACTTTTTGTCAAGCCACTTGCAGAGATTTCTGGCACATATACTGGCAACATATTGGTTGCTGTGAACCAATATACTGGCAATATATTGGTTCAAACCTATATATTCAAAATGTTGCCAGTATATAATTCTAATTGTGAAGTTTTGCTTCTCAGATATATACTGGCAACATTTTCATTGCTGTGAACCCATTTGCAAAGCTTCCACATTTGTATGATGGAGAAATATAGGGGGTTGCCCTTAGGAGAATTAAGCCCCATGTTTTTTGCAGTTGCTGATTCTGCTTACAGGTAAACGTTTTTGGAACTGTTTGCAACCATTATATTCTTTTTTGCTCATAATGTATGTTAGATTATTTATCTTAGCTTCAGTGGTTCTCAGACTTGTCAGATTGCTCAAACTTGGTTGATTATGTACGCTTTTGTGGCAGATCAAAATTGTTGCTTCTGCTCAAAGTTCAATTGCAGTGTCATGTTGTAGGGCAATGATCAATGAGAAACAGAGCCAGTCTATATTGGTGAGTGGGAGACCAGGGCAGGGAAAACAGAAATTGATTGTGAAGGCATACATGGGAGGTCTAGCTGCAACTGATGGCCGAACAGTGGAACGCCAAGTTCTTGAGGTTTGAATCACTTAAAGGGACAGGTGGGGTTCTCTTTGATCAGTTGTCCAAGCACTGACAATACAGGCAGGGTCCTACAGTTAGATGTAAATCACATCATCTTACCCTCACAGAGTTCCTTCCTATATTATCAGGTCTATTACCTTGTTGGGTCCAATCAAAAATAAGAGAGCAAGATGTGTGAATTTTTAACCTTCATCTTCAGTTTACTGTGTGATTTATCCCTTCAGATTGCATATCTGAATAAATGCATATAATTAGTTTGTGTTTGTTTGTAAAAATCATTATGTTGCTTCAAAGTTCAGTTGTTGCGTGTGATTTGCCATGGTTCAAACCAGTACTTTTTCTATGTTTTCTTGGGCCTGGGATCTCAAGTTTTTCTATTCCCTCAGATGCTGTATTTCTATGATTTCGATGGATTTATTTGCACATAGCATTCTCAATAGACATTATGATATATCATTTGTAGAATCCTGCCAATTGGAGTTGAGAAAGAAAGCTACCTTTTCAAGTGATTGTGGGTTCAATTCACCACTAGGCCATGCAGGATGACACCGGCAGTAGGTGACCCAAGTTTTAGCATAATGGAAGTTTAGAGGAGTTTTTCAGATTCAGGTTTTTCAGGTTTAGGCCACACTGAGCCAAGTTGTAAAACCTTTTGCCAGAGAGCACATGTAAAGCAATTAGGAAAAATTGCTGTGTCCAGCTCAGTAATATCACTACTTGGTTGAAGCAAAAGCTAGAGTCCAAGTACACCATTGAAATACATGACGCAGATTTTGCATAAAATTTCTTGAACCACACTTGTCAATTATAAAAGATTTGGAGGAAAACCTCCTCTTATCAAACCACTATGGAGGGTATGGTAACAGAGTATGTAATCCTGGACCACCTGGAACATAGGCATGAGAATAGAACTGACTCGGATCCAGATATGAACCCTGGCATAAAGCAACCAGATGCCCAGAGAAAATTGAGCTCAGCAGTTAGGAAATAGCAAGGAGCAACACGAATTGACAAGAGCGAGCTTAATTTATGTGCACGAGTTGGTTCAACCTCAACATCTTCAGAGAGGGGACCATGATCAAAGAACAAGGCGTGCAACCCACATCAGAACAGCAAGTGTGCTAATCTACCAACCACAACGAGACACCAAACCACATATAGTTCCCAGAAAACATACTATATGATATTCCAAATGCATATTATATGCACGGTATTTTACCCTGCATAAGCACGTGATGCTCCCTAACTGCTCCTCAGCCTCGTTCTAGACCGCCGCCAGTGCCATCACCAACCTCGACCCAAACCACGACGAGTAACAACATCAAACATGCACCACTCATAGACAAAGAACGGCACGCTCAGCGAAGACATGCCAGACCAACAGCCACTAGCAGCCTATAAAAAAACAACATCAGAGCTTCAATCTTCCCGATAAAAGGTGGTGTTAAAGAACACCATTTTGCTTTTTTGGTGAAAGGAGGGCAACAGAGCCTCCTCGCCTCCACTCACAATCTTTAACCGCCAAATCCATACAAAGTACGTCCCTGCCTCTTGAGCGCGTACACAACATCCATGGCTGTCACAGTCTTACGCCTGGCATGCTCAGTATAGGTCACAGCATCACGGATGACATTCTCCAAAAAGATCTTCAAGACACCGCGAGTCTCTTCATAAATCAACCCGCTGATTCTCTTGACTCCTCCCCTCCTTGCCAACCTCCTGATGGCCGGCTTCGTGATTCCCTGAATGTTATCCCGCAGCACCTTCCTGTGCCTCTTTGCTCCTCCCTTTCCGAGCCCCTTTCCTCCCTTCCCTCGTCCAGACATGGCGGCAGATAAAAACTTAAGCAACAAAGTATCACAAATTACTATCTCAAACAAAACTTGCAAAACCTCAAAAGCAGCAAAGACATAGAGTCTGTTTGCTACTCTCCTTTTTAAACCCTAAGAATCGCTTCACAGTGTTTTTCCTTTCTTCGAAGATCGATCCGTGTGAACTGGGGATCTGGACCGTCGATTCTACCTCATGTTCCTCCATGGACGGCTCCCATGCTTGTCAAGGAAGCCAGGCAGATTTCTGTCGTTGTTTGCCTTATCGTACGGCTGCTGTAGCGTAAGAAAATCGTTGTTGTTAATGTTGATCCCGCGGCTGCTGTGGCATAGAGTCATTTGTTTGTCGGATATTGGATCGTACGGCTGCTGTGGCGTAGAATCGGGTGTCGTTGGGTTGGATCCTACGGCTGCTATGGAATAAAATCCGTTGTCGTTGGATGTTGGATCCCACGGCTGCCGTGGCTAGACAGCGGTGTAACAAAATCAGGTCTTGAAAAACCTCAGTAGAAGTAAGTAGGGTAAGCATGCCCCCCACCGGTCATCACCCGTAACCGAACACCCCTCTTGTGCAAACCAGCGCCGGTGAATGGACAAAGTCCTTTGTGCAAGTGGTTGAATGAAACCCTATGATTGAACACCCAGTCTTGAAAAAATATGTTCAGTCTTTTCATATAATTCAAATGAAATCCCTTTTTTTTTGTGTGGTTATGGGCATGGGAAAAAGCAATAACATTAAAAAAAGCACAATGTCATATGTAGTCATGTTTGGTTATGGGAAAGGATTAACACATTGTATGTGTAGTCATGTTTGGTTATGGTAAAAGACTAGCCCATTGTAATGCACATACTTGGGTGGGTTTAAGGGTTGGTTTAATTGTTTTTCAGAGAACAAACATAATTAAAATGCAAATAAAAAATTGATTGTTTGGTTACGAGGGTTTAGGCTCACATTAAAGGCCATGAAATTGCTCATTAAAACCATAAACCTAAAAAGGATACAATGCATAAGGATCAGCAAAGGACATCCTTTCTTTGAATCCTTTAAGGCACCACATTTATTAACCTCAAAGGAGAGTCCCCAAAGATTCCTATTATGCATAAAAATTGAACATTCCCTCCAAAAATAAAAAAGGCAGAAATCAAAGTTTAAACTACAATAAAGCTTACATCAAATGAGTAGGCTACATCATTTTCTACTTTTAATCTAAGCTCCAAGTGTGTCCTCTCTATGAGCTAGGGTAGGAAAACAATTCCAACTTTGCTTAGAATTCCTAGGTCCTAATGTTGTAGTGGTGAAGAATTTTGATCTACCAATGACAATAGAACATGTAAATAACAATAATCCAAGTTTGAAAGTTCACTTGTAAAAAACAAGTTTCAAAGAAAAAGTAGAAGACCAAAAACTAAGTTCAAAAGTAGATTTGCAAAAGGTGAAAGTAGAGCATGTAGAAGAGAAATTAACATCAAACATATAAGTTCAAATTGTAGACCAAATTTACAATCAAAGGTTCCAAAAATATTTGGATTACCGTTGGATCCAAAAATCCATAACTCGAAATGTTACATCAAAGAGCTTAAAGAAAGCTAGAGATCAACTAAGTCATATCAATCGTTCTTACACATTTTTCCCCACTACATGTGTAGCAATAAAAGATGTTAATTTAGATTGGGATGATTTTGAAAAAAATTATAAGTTATTATACTCTACTATAGAAATCTTTGAACATGTTATAGCAAAATTTCCAGATTTATTACACTTTTTGGATTTTTGGGTAGTTTATAGGGAAGAAAATGGCATACTACCATTAATGAGGCCAAAACGCATTCCACCAGGTTGTTAGAGGTTGGGACTAGTAAGAAATAAGCAATCATGAACTTGATAATCCCTCGTAGGAAATAGAATAGCATGTTGGATTTGCAAGCAGCAAACCTTGCAGCTAACAAAGAAAATTTTCCCCCTACTCTTAACCCACAAAGCAAAAGATTAACACCACAGCTAAGTGGAATGCCTCCAAAACTAAAAGAATCATGTGGACAAATGAAGCGTTAGAAGCAACAATGGACATTGTTGAGAGAGCGACACATTCCCTAAGGAGGGCCAGCAAGTCATGGAACATCCCAATGAATTCCACTACTAACCACCTAAATGGAAAAACTAGATCTAGGAAGATGGGGCCAAAAGGTGTGCTTACAAAAGAAGAGGATGTTGTAGTGATCAAGTGAACCTTAGACATGCAAGAATGTGGACTGTCCATAAGCCTACAACAACTAAAGATGAAGGTTGCAAAGCTAACATAAACACGGGATACACCATTCTAAGATGGAATACCAGGCAACACCTAGTGGTATTGGTTCAAACAGAAACACCTATGAATGAACATTCAACAAACAAGTCTACAAAGCACAAGGACTAACACCTATTTCCTATAGTTCATTTCACACCAGCATGCAATCATTATACAACCAACACAATTACAGTGTATGAAATCATGTATGGAATTCAGATGAATAGGAATTCAAGTTGGTAAACAATTTGGAGCAAGGGTTTTAAGTAGGAGAAGATCAAATGCAGTTTATAGCACCATCCCCTAGTGAAGTGACAAGATTGGTTGGCTAGTAGCTACATGTGTTGGTCGGTTCCATCTTTTAACCATACCCTTGGATTTCGGTTAATGTTTTTTCTTTTCTTTTTTTCTTTTTTTTTTTGAAAAAATAAATAAATAACTATAACATAAGGTTTTTTGGGTTTTTTTTCATACCAGTTCTTGGTTCTTGGTTTTGCAACTATTGGAAACATGTGGTTTTGGGGATAGAGTTGTGTCAAGTTCAATCGGTTCTTGAACCAATTTTGTTCTATTTAAGGGTTAGTTTTATGTTTTTAATTTTTCGTTTTCATTGTTATGTGAAGCAATGTGAATTGTGTAAAAATATGGTTGCACACAATTATGTACACACATTGTAATGTATTTCAAAATAAAGAAAACTTGAAGGCATTTTCAAACAAAAATCGTGATGACTATGAGACATAGTTTTTCAAACTTAGCCAAGTGAAAGACATGGACTTGAAAACTATGCACCTTTCACTATGGGGCAAAAGTTAATTTATGTTGCCATCATTTTTTGGAAACGTTTGTTAGTGATGATTTTGAGGTGAATTGGTTCTGTTAGGTTCTTGTCTTCCAAACTACATGCAGTACCAAGTACTTGAGCAATAAATACATGTTATATGTTGCAACGACTATTAATAAGCATTGTAAGAAAATGGAACATTCATACAAAAAAAATCTTCATGATCATCAAAATAAAAATGTAGTGTTTATTCACAAGTCTGAGTACATAAGTGTCATCGTCCTAAATTGTTTAGTAACGACTACTCTCTGCCTTCCCTTATATCTTTATCCTTCCCCTCCCCTGCCTCCTCAAACCTTCATATCGTTATGCCTATGTCGTTGTGGCAAGTCCTTGAGTTCGACAGGTAAATGTGTTGACAACTAAACCTAGTAGTTCCTACCAAATTTCGATGACATGTTTTCCCTAGTTCAGTTTTAACTCAGTTCGGCAGACAAATTACATGGTTTCGATAAGGTACTTACCATGACTTCTATAACTACACATTATTCCCTGTTTAGTAAGCATTATGTTCCTAACATTATCCCCCCCCCCCCCCCCCCCTCCCTTCTTTCTCCCCCCAACAACAAACAAATTTTGTTACAATCACTCTCTTATTTTAAAATTTTTTTTTATA
>Ga0116231_10003056_pt1 | contig 34985 bp, 26 predicted proteins | sample S1TSphgellanicum_2_FD_89695 | JGI IMG/M metagenome (GOLD analysis project Ga0116231, IMG submission 89695) | Host-associated microbial communities from peat moss isolated from Minnesota, USA - S1T2_Fd - Sphagnum magellanicum MG | ecosystem: Host-associated > Plants > Peat moss > Unclassified...
AATAGTTTTATTAATATCTGAAAGGGGTGAGATTAGAACGCGCGCTTTGACACATGTTTGTTATTTATATTTTGAAATGTTTGTGGAATATATATATATATATATATATATATATATATATAAATGTTTGAAATTTTAAGTATATTATTATGTTAAGGTTGATTTTTTTTTTTCAAAAATATGTCGTTTAAAAAAAAATCAAGTCTTTTTTTAAGTCCTTTAAACAGTGAAAAAAATTGTTTTAATGTTTAAATTTTATAGTTTTAAATATTTTATATTCATTAGATTCATTTCAAATTTTGAAATGATCTGATAATATGTTTAACACAGTGTACGGGTACTCTGCTAAGACCCTATTTGTAAAATGCAGTTTACTAATACCAGTTAAATATTGAGGGCTATTTCACTCAAGATAACTAAAAAATAAATTCAAACCTTATCCACCAATCCCATTGGCCTGGGGAAAAAAAATCTTTAGGCTTATACAGAACTCTATTCGGCTGAACGTTGAAAAAAGTGATCCCTTTCTAGCATTTCCATTGGTCCTCTAAAATTCTCACAAACCTATCAAATTTTCTAACACAATTAATTGATAGTTCCCTCAGACTAACTTTTAAAAATTCAAAACACCAAATCCAGCAATTTCATTGTTCAATACTTTTTTTTTTTGCAAACCTACACACAAAGCCTATTCAACACCCTTTGTATATTAATAAATTAACATTTAATAAATTAACATTATAATCCTTGTTTGTATATAAACAGGGTGAAAATTCTATTATATAAATATGCAAAACAGTTTCAACATTAACTTGATGTATCAGGTTAAAGATCTTATTGGTGTACATCCCGCACCTTAAGGATCTTACAATCTCACACCCTCTGCCCTAGGGCTCTTTTTGTAAGCCTGATTACTAAATGTAATCTGCCCTATAAAGAAGCTAAGAATTCTCTCTGAGGTTGTTACCTTATTATGCTTGATATTAAGAGATCTGAACCATGGTATCGTGTTTATAATGAATAATCCACAAGATGAGGACTATTTAACCCTTGGTAATGAAATATTCACATTGCCTAGGTTTAGGGTCTTTTAGAATGTTCCATACCATAGGTTAGGCCACTAGTAATGTAATAGCATGTTTGACCTTACATAGATGTAAAGAACCGAAGTTTTTTTTCTCTTTGTTAATTTGTGTACCCCACCCACCCTGAGAAACCCATTTTTGAAGCCAGCCTGGCAGAGTACCTTCCATGCCATGGAAGGTACTCTTCTTTTGTCTCAACTTTTTTTTCTTTTTTTTCTTTTTCTTTTTCTTTTCTTTTTGTCATTTTTTCCCTTTTTTCTAATTTATTTTTTCTGTATACAAAAATCCATGTAATATTTTTTTTAATTTCAAAAATGCCAAAAACTTCAAAAAAATCCAAGAAGTTTTAAAAACTTGAGAAATTTTCAAAAAAGGGCTTTTTCATTTATTCAAAGGAGGTGATATACAAATATAATGCCATGGCACTAATTAGCTATACATTGAGAATACTTCTAAATCAAACTTATAAGGAAAAATCAGACAGGTTGTTTGCAATTTTGAAATTCACAGTTGCCCATTCCCAAAACCCATGGACACCCAAACACAACTACTCAACAACATTGACGAGCAAGGTCTAATAGACTAAAAATCTATATGTTCAAAAAGCAAATGCATGCCCATTCCCAAAACATGTACACCCAACAACAAATCAACAAACATACTAGCAAGGTTTAATAGAGTCAAAATCCATGTCTCAAGAACAAATGCACTACATAAGTCCTCACATTCAAACATCGTAACTCCAAACCAAAAATCAAATGCTCTCAGAATTGTTTCAAAACCAAAAACAAAATTGAAACTACAAGATCCATTCATTTTGATTCAAAACCCACAATTTGAATGCAACCATACTCATTCAACTTGACTCAAAACAAGAAACTAGATTCAAAAACAGAAACAACAATTATCAAAGACCACAAACAACGAAAACCACATTAAAAAACCAACTCAAAATCTTTAAAATAATTGAAACAAAATGTTTTGATTCATCCCAACATGGAACCATAGTCAAATGATAATTCAGAAACCAAAAACATGAAAACAACAATTGTTGTCCATAAAACCATTTATACAAAAGCAAAAAAATTAAATGAAAACATTTAGTGAATAACAATCCCAACAATGTAAACAAAACCAATTGAAAATCAAATGTTCCCACAATTTTGGGTAGGCAACCTCATGATCTCCACATCCTTATTTTGTCATCCTATCCACATCCTCCCCCATAAGCTTGATTCTGCATGTAATATAGAAAGCAAATGCTACTCAAAATCAAATAATTGTCCAAAGAAGGCTCTTAAGTTGCATGATGAAATTGTTGAAACTCAATCAAGTTTTATTAACTACACCTAGTAGTCTAGAATTAATTAAATGGGTCAACAATGTAAATTATAGTGATAGAAAAGTTTTAAAATTTGCTAAAAACATGGCTAAAAGATGTGTTTCCACTCATAGTCTAAAGTGACAATTAAACAAAAATAGCATCCAACCTATCTTTATGCTTCAAAAGCTCTTTGTTAAACATGATGTTTTGGAATTGGTCGCCAAAATCCATGGTGGATGCACCAAAATTTGGTAATAGTAGACACATATTTTCTTGGTTAGAAGAAAAGAATAGAAGGTACCATTTTCTTTATGCTTTTCTCTTGAGACATAAAAGTTGAAGCATGAAACACATCCATAGAACTAAGGCTAAACAAACATTACTACAAGAAACACCAAAAGAAGGAACAATTCCACAATTCAAAACACCAACATCTTGAACATGGACATATGCCCCCATAATAACAACTAGAACAATTATTTTGGAATCGTCAATTCCATTGATGTCATCCTACAACAGAAACAAAATAAAAATCACCAAACACTAAAATTAAAATAATGATAAAAATATGAAATTAAAAAAAATAAAAACAACTAGTACCTTTTGTTGATTTTTAGAATTAGACTAATTCAAAGTCTATTGATTGGAAATTGGAATTTTCAACAATAACAAACAAATTTACCAATAACATGTCAAAAAAATGCATAATTAAAATTTTAAAATCATAAATAGAATACAAAAAACCTTACCTTTGTTTTCTTATATGCAACCACCTCTTCAACAAATGCTTGTTCATAACATAGTCATCAACCACATATCAATTCACCACTAAGAATCCATTACATCACATAATCCCACAAGTGTTTGTTAATATGGTTGTACTTACAACCACAAGAAACACACAACCAGTCAAAACAAAAATAAGTAGAAGGTCAAAAAATTAAAGAAAAAAAAAAGGGGGTAAAAACACAATCAAAAGAACCACCCAAGTGAGTGGACATTCCTTAAAACTACATTTTTCTGAATTTGAAAGATCATAAGTGAAGCACAATAATTTGGATTGTCATAATTTTTTTGGAATATTTTCATTAATTGGAAAGTTTACATGCTCAAAGTTTGACACAAATCAAAAATGTTTTTGCATGTTCAAAGCACTCAAACCTTGAAAGTGATTAGTCCTTTTTTTTTTCAAACATCATTTTTTCTACCAAATGTGCACCATGATTCCTTTTGAAAATTGAAGATGATTTTAACATTGATGATTAGAAAGGCAAAAGGATTTGAACTAATGAAAATTGGTTTTATAGATTTTGAACACATTTGGTTCAAAGGGGTGAAAGCATGAAAAAAGGAGCTAGTTGCACCAAGGTTAATGTTTTTTCCAAGGAATGCATTTTCCACATGGCAATTTTTTATTAATTTATACTACCATTTTCACACAATTTTTTAAACTAGATATCAAATTTGGAGCCACATATGACATATAACATGATAAAAACTCAACTTGTTTTTCATGAAGCCTTACATTATAATCAAATCTATAACTATACTTTGAACCATGCTTACAAATTCAAAATTATAATAGTGTAAAAGGACATTTGAATATTAAAATCTAAAACGATATATGTATTTTTAGTTTTTGGATTTTTTGAACACATGGATCCCTTCTTGTGGAATATATTAAAATTCACAAAAAAACTGAAATTTTTGATATCCACACATTTAAATCACCTTAAACTTAATTAAAATTTTATATTTCCATTTGTATCTATTTTTAAAATTCTAAAAATTAATTTAACATGGAACTATTCTAATTATAAGCATACAAATATTCACTATATTAATTATAATGTGATAAATACATTACAATAAGGAAAAAGACTTTTGATATAAAAAACCACTTGTCCACATGTTTTTTTTGAATGTTTTAAACATATAAAAGGACTTTTGAAACATAATGAATTTTCATGAAAATTTTGTAATTGCAACTTTGAAAGTATAAGAACTTAATTTCAAAATAAAACATTTTTTTTTTATATATAATGTTCCCATGGCGATTTTTGAAATTTTCAAAAAACGGTTTTTAAGAACTATCCACACACTACTTAATTTTATTTTTTTGCTTTCACCCAAAAGTGCTTTTGACTTTGAAAATTATGGATTTTGAAAATGTGTCTTCAACAAAAGACTTTGTTCATGTTTATGTGATAAAGGGCATGAATGCATAATATATATGATATAAAATCAATTTTTAATAAAAATATATTTATATCTAAAATGTAATGTTGGAGGGGGTACCCAAAACATAAATATAAATTTAAAATTATAAACCAACACAAAAATGACGTGTGTCATGTGTAATCCTTGAAAAATGACTTTTACTTTGGTGCCCTTTGCTCTTTTGACTATGTTTTCACCCATAACTACAAAAAAACCATTAAACTTACTTATTGTAAGAAATAGAATCTTGGTGACTTGTGACTTTCATCCCATATTCCCAAGGCATAAGTACCTCTTCCACGCAAGTAATTCCAATACCATGGTCAGTTTTATATCTTTTAAATTTAGAAAATAAAAAATGAAAATGTCCACAATTAGCCTCAACTAATTCCAACTAATAGAAGCAGTACTAAACCATAGTTCATGGGAAAATCGCCGTTCAAGTTTAGTTTGTAAAAACAAAAGATGCGATTTTGGTTTATCATCACACCAAATAGAGTGTTTTTGAACAATTTCTTTATATGTTTTAATGACATTAGCCACTAAATAATCAACAACAAATTAATATTGATTTGTAGAACATCTAATAACATCTATTTTCTAGTTATTCAATATACCTTGACATAACCATAGAACAACACCCATAGGTAAACTAAATAAGGACAATTCATCAAAATCCACATTGCGGAATGTAAAACAACCCCTAATAAAAAAATTCACATGCAAATATATCTAAATATAATATTCAAATTGATTGGAGGCATAGGTTAACACATCGATTGTGCTAGAATCTTCTACTCATCTTTAATGGATAAAACATTGAACTTATTGATTGATTAAATGCTAAGATTGATTATTGAAGTTCAAAGTGATGTTTCATCACCAACAATTTTGACACGGTGGTACCCTACATCCGTAAATATATCAAATGGAATAGTAGGTGTTTTACTTAATTCCACCACCTATTATTACTATAGTTGTCTTATGAGCTTATTAATGCCACAAATCAATGATTGGATGTTGTAAAACACACACACACACACACAAGGAAAAAAACACATACTAGTTAAAAACAAATTTAGAACTTAATGTTAAGGACATGATGATTCACAAGAACAAAGGTTAAAGGAAAGGTTTTAATTTAACTTTCAAACAAAGAACAAAACAAAATTATGTGATTCAAAAATAAAAACACAACAATTAAAAACAAGAACACAAGATGTGTAAGACCAATGTGAAAACAAATCTTTAGTAAATTAACACATGTAAACATGAACATGAAAAGAACATAATAAGGTTATAGTGTAAGATCGTGCCTAAAACTAGTGTTGAATAGACTAAAGGAAATGAAGGATCTTACTTCTATTTATATCCCTTTAGGAACTTAGCTCAAAAAAGCTTCCAAGGAAACTTTTATGTGTGCATTGAATAAAGAAGTTTCTTACAAACCTTCCTAATTAAGAGTTAACCATGAATAAAGTAAAACTTAATTGCAATTTAACTAGAAGCCAACTAGAAGTTAATTAAATTTAATAAATATTTAACTAAAAATTAACTGAAAATTAGGTGAAAACACATTAAGGTGGCTAAATTTTGGTGGGTTAAATTTTTTTTCAAAGTCTTTTTTAATGTAATTAAAAACTGGCTTAAAATAAAAATATTTAGATTATATTAAAAGTAACATTTTTTCCATTTTTAATTTCAAGTCATGATGTTATAAAACATATTTAAAATGTCATAATTTTTTTTAAAAAATAATTATTCTTAAATGCTAAAAAAAAGCTTTAAAAATAATTATAGTTTTTAGGATTTTGAAAAGTCCATAACATGATAAATTAAAATTACATTCCATTCATTTTTTGGATCTTTAGTTTTTTAAACATAAATCATGTAATATCCCAAAGTTTCAAACATATAAGATTAACACATTGTAAGATAAAAGTCCATATCCATGAGTTTTACAGAGGATGACAGAATTTGTTGTCAAGATTCAAAAGTCTGTTACTCATTAAATATTTAGGATTTTAATGTGTTTTTTGCATTTTTTAAATGTCAACTCTTTTAGAATTACATATGTGAATCCTTTTCTTGATATTTCAATGAAAATATTAACGTTTTATATTTAAGTTTCAAAGAGATGTAGGAAAAACTATAAGTGTGACACCTAAAAAGGGACTACGTAGTGTGCTTTCACTCAATCAAGTAGGATTTAACTAAGAGTTAACTAAAAATTAATTAGAAATGAACTAAAAATGAATTGGAAATGAACTAAAATTAAATGAAAGTGAATTAAAACTTAATTAAAAATTAACTAAAAATGAACTCAAACTAAATTAAAAGTTAGGTATAAGTTTATTACAAATCATGGATGAACATCTAAATGAATGAATTCCATAGCATTAACATCTATGACACCTAAACCTTAAAACTTGTATACAAACCTTAAATCCTACATATATAATTTGAACCAAATAGGATTTTTTAAAAATAGCCTTAAAACCTTAATTAAAAAACCCTAAACCCTATAAAAAGTTCGGATTCAAAAACCTAAAAAAATTTCCAAGTGTTTAAAAAAATAAATGCAAGTGTGGATGCATACCTGGTCGGATGATAAAGGGAGTAATCTTTTTTTGCCACCTACAAAACAAAAGTAGACAACATGTACACTTGATTCTTAACCAAATTTTCATCTTCAAAAATATTAGCAATTGACTTTGTCATGTTAAAACCACAAAATTGCCTCCATTTATCAAAGGCATTTTTGCCCAAAGTTTAACATGTTTGTTAACTCTCCTTCCACCCAAATTCACATTCTTGACCTCTTTATTATCAAGATAAAAAAATTGTGACTTTAAATTAGGCTCCTTAATGGGAGACCCATAACGAACTTGAAATCCAAAACCTAAAACCTAATAACTTCATCAATAGCAATTATGATGTAAGGGCAAAAACATCATGGATCAATTGCTTTATAAGATCAATTGCAACAAAATGAACATGAATAGCAAAAGGATCAGGTGTAATAAACAGATATTAAGATGAAATAGGAGGATTAAGTATAGCAAGAGGATCATGTACCACAAAAAGAATTTCAAAAATAGGTTCATCAATAAATTGAGGTGTACCACAATTTTTAAAAAATCAAACAATTCATCAAGATTTAAATCAATGTAAAGGTTGAACAAATTCCCACATTCTCCTTCAAAATCCAATTGTGTACATGGATTGTCAACAAAATAATAAACAACAAGTTTAACATGTTTAGGGCTTTCAAGGCACAACACAAATATGCCATCTCCAACTATGGACCACAACAATCCATCACTTACATTACAAAGTTGGATATCCAATAGTGAAATAGATACATTAGTTGATGTAGCAAGCCATGTATCTCTCAATATTTCAAAAACCTCCGCTTTTCTAGAGACCTCAACACAAATCTTGTTCCCACCTATTTCATCAACAAAACACATTGTAGAAGCTAATAAAAAAAACAATTAAATTTAGGGATGAAAAAACAATTACATGGAATGAAAAAATGAAAAACTATAGTTATGATTTGTAGAAACAAAAGCACTTGTATTCAAAAAATTCTACAACAAGACAAAATAGAAGAACACCTGCACACATGGAACCATAAGCAAATTAAAGAAAAAAAAAAGAAAAAAATAGAGAAAAAACAACATATATATATATATATATATATATATATATATAATGTAAAGAAATGAAATGTAAGAACATTGAAGTTCCTAGGACACCAATGATGGTGCAAAAGACATCACATCCCAAAATGACGATCAACATTGTCAAAGAAAGCAAAAAGCAAAAGCACACACCCCAACAATGATGATCAACATTGTCCAAAAAAGCAAAAACTAAAAGCATGCTGATGTTGTAGACAACAAGAACCATAGAAGAAAAAATGAGTATACAAAAACCAAGGGAAGAAAACTGGCAAGCTGGTTGCAAGAGAAGAAGATGACATGATGACCACAAGGAGCATCATCTCATGATGTCCATTAAAGTTGAAAAGAAACTAAAAGAAAAAGGACACCTTTAAGGCGTTTTTATAGCAAGAGGAAAATAATCATGAAAATAATTTTAGTGCTTCACATAGGTGAAGGCCATGAAGATAGAAGAACACTTGCACACATAGAACCATAAACAAATTTTAAAATAGAAGAATTTTTTTAAAAAACAAAAAAACAACCAAGAAAAGAAAAAAATTGTAGGGAAAGGAAATGCAAGAGCATTGAAACTCCAAGGATGTCAATGATGGTGCGTAAGACATCATGCCTCAAAAATGACAATCAACATTGTAAAAAAAGAAAAACTTAGAAGCACATGCCCTAACAGCAACAATTGACATTGTTGAAGAAAGCAAAAAATAGAAACACACTAACGTTGTTGTAGAGAACAATCTAAGCTCATAGAAGAAGAGAATGACTAGACAAAAATCAAGAAAAAACAAATGACAAGTTGTTTGTTGGAGAAGAAGGTGAAATGACAATTAGAAGAAATGTTGTTTTGTGATGTTCACTAAAGTGAAAAAGAACCCAAAAAAAAAAAAAAAGAACACCTGGAATCTGGAAGGGTCTATTTTCAGACCCTTATTGTATACATACTACCCTCATTGTGAATCAAGGAATTTTTCTTGCGGCTAAATTTAACCTATTGGCAAATTTTCTTTTCAAAATAATTTTTTAAATTCTTTCTTTTTGTTTTCTAGATGTCAAATCTTTTAAATTTTCATTTCTGGTTTTAAAAGATTGCCAGATTTTTCTGTTGGGCTCTAGCATGGTAGCCAAAAGCATGAAAGATTTTGACAAGTCTTCTACTTTCATATCCTGTTTAATGCCAAATTTGGCTAAACCGCCTTACATGGATGATCCCCACAGTTTCAGTCCATCACACCCCAAAAAACAACAAAAGAAACCAATTTCATTCTAATTTGTAATACCCCTTCATTCAACATAACGCAGGCATCTGGACGTCTGGAGTCTGGACCCGCCCTTCTCCCAACACATGATGGTTGCATCCCTGGGAGCAAATTTTTTTTCCAACTTTCTCATCTTGCTCTGAAAGTGGCAATCAACCCCAAGAGAATTTAGCCAAATCTGGCTTTTTTTTTTCAAAGTAAAAAATCTATGGATACTATTACATGTTGGTGAATCACTAGAACCTATTAGCCAAATATGGCGATTTCAAAAAAATGAAAGCTAAAAATCTGCCCAAATCCTCCAAAAATCTTGACAATTTCATAACTTTCTTCATAAAAGTGATGATTTTTTTCCAAAAAGTTCCCTGGACCATGTTGCTGGGGACTTCTTTTTTAAGGCAAAATGGCGAAAAATGGTCTGTTCAGTTGTGTTATCGGCAGGTGCACCCCTGTTATTGGACAGAAAAGTTGTAATGAAACTTACCATCCAGTATCTACTGGGTTGTTACAGTGCTTCAAGTCCCAGCCCCCACGCACTGTAACTTACATCCAACGACGTGTCCATCTTCGTGCAAACAATTTCATCCACGTAGCAGCCATGCCGTTGTCACCATCTTCACACTCGTCGTCGCCCCCTTGCGCCGCACACATCCTTCCAGCTCTTCTTAAGGAGTTCCATGTACCAACACTATCTTGGCTTTCATGAAGTATGACATTGTTGTTGTGAGAACAAAAAAGTCTTAGAAACTCATGTGTTTCTTGTTCATGTTGCAGCTGTGAGTTTTCATTGTAATTGTGAAGTCTGGATACAATTTTATCTATCTCTATTTGGTGTTCTTCAACAAACGTAAAGCTTTTTAACAGAATTTTGCAAAACCCTAGAATATTATTATCCATCGCCTGGTCAGTTGCAGTTTATACTACTAGCAGGAAAATATGACGAGCACCCATGAGTCGACGGTGATCGGCCCTGCGAAGCTGGGTTACGTGATCATATATGTCCCTGATGTGGAGAAGACAGTTGCTTGGTATAGCAAGGCATTTGGATTGAGTGTTCGGCGAATTGATAATAGCCACAGGTAATTAATTATCGGTGCAATCTAGATATTATAATGATATATTGATTCTAGTTCTTCTTATTGTAATTTGGCAAAGCTGCATCATCCATCCACCTGCAGATTCTTATATATTGCAAATCTAGCTAGGGCTGATCATCATGGGTTTTGATTCTGCTTCTAATTTTGCAAATGATGCTTTCTACTGTTTTGAAGAGTTGGGGGAGTATTTTGAATCATGTGGGAAATTATTATTAGTTGGGCAGAGATGGAAACTGGATCTACAACACTGGCTTTTACACCATTGGAACAGCATGAGACTGCCATCACAGGTGGTAAGTGGCCGCTACTTAGCACATGTACTGCAGATCAGTCATCATTAGCAAAGCTCACATGCAGTTGTTTCTAATTTGTCAATATCACCTGCAAGCTGGACACCAGCCTGCTTACAACTTTGTGAGACATAATATAGGCAGGTTAAACTCAGCTGGAACATGATATTATTTTTCTCTTCGTTTATTTCTTTTTGCTTGCATGCTTGACAATATATGATTCATATATTGACCTTAATTGATGTCCAGGAGTTGAGCATCCAGCAGAGCAAAATCCTCGTGGCAACATTGAAATCAACTTCATAGTTCCTGATATTGAAGCTGCTTTCAAGGTAATAAAACTGAAATATCATCCTGCATGATCCATTGCATCTGTAAATTGCTTGAATCTCTCTGCTTCTGCAATCTTTGTTGTCCAGATTCCACCCAATATTCATACTATTTTTGGAGCTGTCTTTCTCAGTACTTTAAGGTCATAATGTTCTCATTTAGGGTTTAGTATTTTTCTATCCCGGTACTGTCTCAAATGTTTAGTTCTGCATTAGATCAAGAACCAGCAGATTTGGTTGATTCCAGCTCCTAGGCTTGAGCTATGGTCAATTATTTTGGCCACAGGAAGCAGCCACAGGTGAGCTAGAAGAAGGAATCAGCCAAACCCTGCCTGCTCCCTGGCAGTAACTGCTGTTAGGTCTACAGAATTTGGAAGACCTGTCCTGTCGATTGGGTCTACAGAATTAGCACCAGTGCCGATTGGCGATTGAGCATAAGAATTAGTCTATTGGGTCTGTAGAATTGGCACACATGGGTGTTGACCAGCTGATTGAGCATGAGAATTAGTCAATTGGGTCTACAAATTTAGCATCCACTGGAGCTGATTGCCAATTTAGCATGCAAATACTCAGTCAAAAGGGAGAACAAGACCTAACAGAAGCTGTTGTTAATAGTGATGGATTTAGTGAGCTGCCAAGACTATTTTGCTGACTTGAAAATAATTTCTTTCTGTATGAGAGCAGCATGTTTTGCAGCTTGGAGCAAAGGTTGTGACCAAGCCAGAGGAAAAGCCATGGGGTCAGAAAGTGGCATACATTGAGGACTTGAATGGCAACATCATTCGTCTTGGTAGTGAAGTAGGGCAGCAGTAGAATTAAAGTACATAATTTTGCTACAAGCTGTTGTTACCTTGTTCCCTGTCTTTTTGTTATAAGCTCTCCAGGCTCTGTGCTAGGTGTATATAGGAAGAATGTACATGTGAGCTGAGTCTAACCAACTTTGAAAGATCTTTTAAACAAAAGTATAATGACTCTGTGTGTTGCAAATTCCCATTTTGTAAATGTAAAGGCCCATATCCATATCAGTGTTGGCTGGTTCAGAGTACTGGGAACCCAAATTCAAACCGGAATTTGAACCATTTTCAGAGTTTACAACCCTTACAATAATACAAAAATGAGGTACAGAGGTGCCTGTAGAGGGTGGTATTATAATACCCTGGATTTTCCCTAGGTTGTGCCTTTGCAAATGTATCCCTTTATGTAATATTTCACCCAGAAAATGGAGATGGAACCCCAAATACATATAAAACATGACAAATTAAACCTTATGCTGAACCCACACCTCCTCAACCTCTTGTGCCCTTAGAGCAAGAATGCAAAAAACTCACATAGCACAACGTTGGAATTTGTAAATGAGACTTTAGGGTAGTATAAAGACTTGGAAGCTAGTTATCCAATCTAAGAGCAAGTCTTCAATGCATAGGACAAATCTTCCTTGCTTTGAGACTGTGAACCTGGGATTCTAAGGGGGTTCTCAGGAATAAGTGGAATGTAAGTTTTTCAGAAGCCATCTAAGTTTTTTCAGAGGTCATCACCAGTGGGGGGAAAGGCTAATAGTGTTACATGATCTCTGCAATGACATCAAGTAAAGGCTTCTCAGACTGTTCAGATATTCCTTAAGAGTGTTGCTGGACTTCTTAGCAAGTGGAGAATTTGGCTGATTATTGATGACCATGATATGCAACAGTCTCTTGTATCAGGAACACAAGAGAAAGAGCATCGGATCCAGGACTTAATCCCTTCCACCATGTTGCTCATAACACAAAAATTGAGGTGTTGTAAGTATCAAACATTGTGTGAAAGACAGATCTTCTAGAAGCATTGAAGGTGTTTTCTCTGTTGCAAAAATGGATGTCATGGAGTAATTGCAGAGAAATTTTTCGTTTTTGAGTAACCCAAAATCCTAATTTTTACGAAGTATTTGCAATCCATCTATTAAGCGAGGTTGTTTGTTTTGGTTTGTCAAGCTGAAATCTCATAAACCATGCATCCCCTACTGTGCTGTTGCTCTTGTTGGAAGAAGCCAAGTAGGGGTGCATTGTGTGGTTTTGTAATATTTAGACCTATGGTGCAAGAATGTTAAATTTGAATAACTTTGTCATTGAAAATTTGATTAAAATCAAAATTACAAATTATAAGGAAACTGGGGCATTTGCTTGGTACTCTTGGACAGCTCTTAATGCATATTAGTCTCGTTTCATAGGGTTGCATGAAAATGTTTTGAGTATTCTTTTTAGACCTAAGATGTAGGAGATATTGAATGTTTTGAGTCACTCATGTCATTAAAAATTCACTAAAAATTTAAAAATTATTTTTTTGTGGAAATTAAATTACATACTTACGTTAAAGAAAATATATCATTTGCCCTTGGAAAGTTCCTTTGATATCATGAATACATATGCTCATCAGTACAGGGTATAGTAGTGTGTTCTCCAATTCTTCTAAGTTATTTAATTTAAAATGTTTTTATGTGTTCAAATCAGTATTTGGGGAGTATCAACTGTTGAACCTACCTACTGGTACTGGTACTGGTATTGAATCTTTTTTTAAGAATCCATAGCTAGCTTGGTACACTTGTATTTGATTTTTAAAAAACTTTCATACTAGCCTAATCCTGTATATTAGAGTTGAAGGCTGTATGTAACTGGTATTAAGACCTATATAACCTAACTATGATATTAAACTAGTATTATCTCAAGTCCTTACCAGGCAGGTATTGGGATGAGGCTAGTATTGTCTCAGGTCATACTAGTCTAGTCAGTTCTTCAGCACCAGGACCAGTCTATATACAAGGGTTTCATCCTAGCACTGCTGCTGGTTCAAGCTTCAAACTAGTGTTGGGTGGTTCTTTCCTTTTTTTTATCAAGAACCTCCAGTTCCAGTTCCACATGTAAGTAGAAGTGGCAATTCAGTTATGGGTTTGAAGAACTAGTTCCGGTTTTGAAAATCAGACCCATGTCTGATTCAATCCTTATTAACCTAGACCAAACCAGTGATTTAACTACGGGTTAATTTTTAATGAATCCCTGGTTGTAGTTTTGGTTCCACACACAAAATGAAACCAGGAACCCATTTCCAGGTCCAGAAAACTGATGCAGTTCTGAAAATCAGACCTGACTGATTTTAGTTACGTGAACTATTGAAAACTAGAACCAATGATTCTAACCCACCAAGCCAGGTGGGGTAAATTTGCTCATCATCAAACACATACCTATCATCAAACACTTTTCAATTCCATATCTTTCCCATTCTTTTACCGAATTGAGCAATTCTTGCGACCTTGGAAGCCCTAGGTGAAGCATTACAAATGTTCTTTGTACTTCACAAGCACAGGAGCATCCATTCTTTTACCGAATTGAGCAATTCTTGCGACCTTGGAAGCCCTAGGTGAAGGATTACAAATGTTCTTTGTACTTCATAAGCACAGGAGCAATGTGTCAGGATTTGACTTCCTTCAAGTTCTTAAGTGTTCGCTCACTGGCCTACCTGCCTGTTCTATATACCTTTTTTTTTTCTAGAAAATCTTTTTTTTAAGACTGACATCCTTAACTTCGTTCCAGGACCTGAATTGATACTTATGGTTGTGGAACAGGACATGGATCAAGACTTCCAAGAAGAAGATTTGGAGGTCAGTCCTTACGGCCCGTCTCAAGATCTGAATTGAGATTTGGGGGGAGGGGTGAGTTGGTCCTTAGCAGTTTCAAGATCTCAATTCAGACTTGGAGGTCTGCGAATGAACATGAATCAAGACCTGAAATTAGGGTTTGGTGCAGGGGGAAAGGAACGAAGAGTCTTAGCAGTTTCAAGTCTCAATTGAGACTTGGAGTTCTGGGAAAGGACATGATTCAAGACCTGAAATTAGGGTTTGGGATAGGGTGGGGAAGGAAGGACGTGTAGTGATCCTCGCTTTGGGGGGTGTTTTTTCTTGCTTCCGTCGCGGTACATCCAGGAGTGAGATGGCGGAGGAAGGAGGGACGATGCAGCGCATTTCTGAAGAAATCAATACTGGCGAGCAGTGCCACGATTCTCTCGATACCCAAAAACACGATCTACTTAGTACCCATGAACAGGATTCCTTGATCACCCAACAACAACAACAACAACAACAACAGGAGGAGGAAACGCTCCCGCAAGAGGAACGAGAGAAAGAAGAAGAAGAAGATGTAGTAAAAGCTTTGGAGGAGCATCCGAAGCCGTTGGTGAAGAAGGCGAGGAAGCTGTTGTACCGGAGGCTGCGAGTGGGAGTTGAAGACGGGCGTGTGTTTGTGGGTAGGTTCCATTGCCTGGACAAGCAGGGGAACATTATCTTGTATGATACATTGGAGTTAAGGTACGTTCCTGGTCCGTCTGGAGCCGCGTTGAATGAGCCCCCACCCGTGGAGCAACGGAGTTTGGGTCTTGTTCTCATTCCCTCTCGTTGCCGCACCTCGTGCTCTGTCGAGTGCTCAATCCATGAGCAAATGGATCTTTTATCCCTGGATCAATCTTGAGTCCCTTGCTCAGCCGCAACAACGGCCCCCCATTCGCATACCCAGAACCATCGCAGAATAGAAACTATCGGCAGAAGGTCAGTTTGAGTTTTGCCAAACCCTAAACTCCTCATCCGTCTTTTTTCTGGCTCATTTTTTTATCATAGCTGTCACGGTAGGTGTTTTCCAGATACCTAGAAATGAAATTGTACCTCGCCCCGACCATTGACGAGAATTCTTTTTGCAGTTATTGATATGGAGACCCTAAATCCTGAAAACCCTAAACTCTAAACCTTAAACCCTTTCAATGGAACACTGATGGAGGAGCTGACACAGCTTGGTTGCTGGCAAACAAGTACAATGGAATTCAGATCCCCAGATGGTTTGATGGAATCTATGGACAAGGAGAATAAGGGTTTAGAGTTTCACTAGTTAGGTAGCTGAGGAGAGATAATAGTCGCAGGAAGATGAATGTAGTAAGTGATTTTAAGGGAGAGGCACCATAGTGGGCATGGTAGTCTCCCTCTGGTGCTTGGTGTTATGGCAGACTTCCTCTGGTGCTTGGGGTCATCACCTGCCTTCATCAACAATCTGGAGAGGCTTAGGAGGAGGGGACAACAAGGCCCATGCTTCATACATGCAAATGAACTACACAATTGTTCTGGAGATTTCTCTGCAATTTCATAGATATGAATTACACAATCACCACTTATTGTGTTGTGGATAGGATATGCACTGATTCCTGGAGAGATTCAGGACTTCCCTACAATGTTGAGTAGTGATTGTGTTTGTTCTGATTCCAAAGTGGAGTCTAATCCTCACCATGGTCATGCAATTTCAGCTAACCTAGGTGTTGTTGGGAGACACAATGCAATTGGTCTTTTGCTGGAGGTAGTACTTGGAAGCATTATATTGGTTCAGTTTCTTATGAGATCCATTCTCTTGAAGGCACCTCAAATGTGAAGTCAAGTTTGCCAGTATCTGAAGTTTTAAATCTTCATGGTGATTGCATTGCTGCCAATATGTTTAAAACAAAGTATGGCCCTCAGTCTTCCTTCTCTTTTTTTGTGGCTTGGAAGTTCTGGAAAGAACTTCATCAAGCTAAGGTTTGGAAAAGTAGTCAGTTGTACATCTCTCACAGAAGTATCTAAGTGGCTTAGTTTATATGACAACTGCTATACTGCTGCCAGTGGTCAATCACCTTTGGGTTGGCAAGAACTGCTGAAAGCTAATGTTCTCTCTCAGCATGGTTCAGACCCTAAAAAGCTACTCGAGTACTTGAAGTCATGAAGTTGTTGAGTCTTGTATGATCTGATGCTGATGAATCTGCTACCCTTTTATTGCACAGTCCTTCAACTTCTCAAGTCTAATTTGACCTTCTTACCTTGGATGATATTGAAAGTCAAGAATTTGTGGATTGGTTGATTATGCTCGCTTTTTATCTTGTATGGAACAGCTTTCTAACACTTCAACCTGTTGTGTGACCTAATTGTTGAACTTCAAGCTTAAATTTGTGAATAGATGATGCCCACCCCATTCTGTGACACACTAGATTTTGGGTTGCCTGAAAACCCATTTTGGAGGATGCAGAGAAACAAAAATGGACTTGGACTTCACCAAATGTGCCAAATCAAAGCAATGAAAAAACAATGCAATAATTACTCACTGTCTCTCTCCTCTGCTTCCACCTCTCAATCCCTATCTGTTTTGGCAAGTCTTTTAGACAGCACCCAGTAGGTGACTAAAATATGGCCTTTTCCAAGTCCAATGAACCAACCAAACAAGCCATCTGGTGTGAAAAGTCATGGGAGGATCAACAACTCTTGTTCTAAATACAGGTGAAGTGCATTAGGGCTGGGACATTTCTCATACCAGATTGCTAAATATATGGCCAAGAAACTTCTCAGTTGCTATGTGTGCAAATTAGACAGCAATCTGATATAACTGTAACTGTAATGGGTATTGTGAATTTGATACAGATTCTAATGTTGTACAAGAATCAATTGGAAAGCAGGAGCATTTGTAATGCTCATTGCCAATCAAAGCATGGACCCAATATATTAGTGGGCTCCTTACAGTCATCCCCCAGTTCTTGGTTCTAGGCCTCCATTAACAGGCAATGTGAAATTTTTAACAGATGGCTTCCTGCTGCAGTTCTTTTGTTGCAGGTGGTAACAATTCAGGCCTGAAAAATTATGGGCAAGGGCGATCATCCATGAGTAAGAATGCTTTTTTTGGGGTTCATGAGACAATTTTTAGCATGTTCACAGTTTCAAACATGGCTTGATACTCCCACTTCTGATTTGGAGTGGGAAGACTTATGCTACACCTGAAGCAGCTCCACCATCAAGAGGTCTTTCTGGTCCCAGATGAGCCCGCAAGTAGGCCTACTGCAAGACAGAACATGAAGAGCATTGCAACAAGGAGGATGTACGTCTTGCGTGATGATCTGTAGTATTCCTTGAATATCACCACTCCCCAGAAGGTGCTCACTAGGGGCAATGCCTGCCGTCCAACCAGGGCTAATTCTCAGAAATCTGATTGTTACTTATTGTGTTGTTCATTGTCAATTGTGCTCACTGGCTGCAACCAAATCCCAAACTAGATTTTGGCTATTTGTAGCTCCATTTTGGAATTCTTCTTTCAAATTTGCAGATGTGCAAGAAGATCAGAAAAGCAAGTACAGGGGGGGAGGGGGTGCCAAAACACCAACCTGGACGGCATCTGCAGCAGCATAGCCTGCAGCTTGACCACCCATGAACTGGAAACCATTGCCCAAGCCACAGAGTAAACCTGCGAGGAGTGCCCATTGACGACCTTCCCAATCGTTGAGATACATCTTCAGTGAAGATTTGGGTAAACCAAGGAGTGGGTGGTACAATAGCACCAAATTCGCAGTTACACCGAAAATAAATGCCATTACTGAGAAGTAGAAGAATGCAGTATACACTACCAGGTGTGGCACCCCAGGCTTCAGTTGGTGCCACTGATCATTGGTGGCCAGGTTAAAGGCAGGTGAGAAAAGTGCAAAGCAGAATCCTGCAATGACCACAATCACTAATCCAAATGTTGTTTTCGCTCCTGATATCTGTTAACAAAACAAACTATTTGAAAAACCCAGCTTGAAAACCCTGGTTTAGGGTTTGCTTTTTCATCAACAAAAAATAAATCAAAAGGACTGGAGACTAAACACAATATTATCATCACCACCTTCATTGCACGCTGATCTTCCAGTTGCTGCAGGTATTGACCAGTTCCAGCTTTCACTCCAAGACCATTTGCTTGCAGGGTTTGGACCTTGGCATTCTTGTCAATGCCATTCTCCTCTTGGGCAACACTCTCTGTACAAGTTTTCCACCTTCGTTTAGAGAGAATTTAGTTTAGTTTTCTCTTGAGAGAAATCAGATGCTCATGCTGAATGAGAAGATGGGTTGAAGAAACTTTTTTATCAGTTCTGGGAGTAGGAAATTGTACTTGAAGGTGCTTCCATGATTTCAAGATCAAAGCTCTTTTCTGTGTTGATCTTGGCATCAGTCCTGTATTTCATCCACTCATTACAAAAACATCAGCTGACAGAAATGCCATAGAAATCTAGCCTGAAATTTGAGCTGTGAGAGAGCACCAGTGAAGAACATGGAAAGACTAAGCAATCTTTCTTTTTGCTTGGCTGTATGTGCAGCAGGGATGTGTACAGATCTCTGGAATCCTAACCTCATAAAGCCCAAATTATGGAGGAATGCTGGAGGTCCTTATTATAATACCGGCTGTGTGCTTGCAGCTTGGATAAGTTGTCTCGAGAATAAGAGGTATGCAATGCAGCTCCTAGAAACACAGCAATCAAAAAACATCCTACTCCAGGAAACAGAATCTGTGCACGGTTGATTCGATCATCCAAGAAGTAGTTCATAGTTGTTCCTGCATGCACACACATACCAATCCACCAGCTTCTTCTTCATCAGCACCTCATCATTTATCCCAAGAGATACATGTATAATTATCATATCTGCTGCTGAGGAGGAAATGTTCTGAGATTCAATTTCACAAAAACACCGCTTCTATTGCAGGTCTTATGCCATGCTGATTGATCCCAACATCCATGTTGACATATATGTTGAGGATCTTATGGGGTATGATCAAGTACCAACCAGCAACTACTGTAATGCTTGAGGAAATGACTTCAACAATGGAGAGACCAACAAATGGCCATGCATACTGCGTCAGTAAGTTGCCCACCCCTAGTACCAGTCCTCCTGCTAATGCAAATCCCACTGATGGCCAATTGTCCTGCAGCAGCAGCAGCAACAGAAGCAGAAGAATAGGTCAGCTACAGTTTCATATGGCGACAAAACTTTGATTTGGAAAACAGTCTCACCTCATGGGCTTGGGGGAAGAACTTGGAGAGAATCAGATCCTAGCTGAAGAAACAGCTCATGATTGTTGGAGAACATTGGTCAGATTCTTGGACTCCAGAACTGATGATCTGTTGTGAAATTCAAAGAACTTGAAGCAGGAGGTTTTGCATGTGTAAGAGACAATGTTGGTTCTTGTGTTTGTTTTGTGCTTATAGGAGGAGGTACTACCTGGTGTAGCTGGGTCACAAAATTGGGTGACTCAGGAGTGCTGCTTCTGATTTGTCCCAGTGTGAATGCGAAGATTATGGCAACCAGGAGATTTGTGATGGAGTAGTCCAAGTAGGTGTGCATAAGGTTGCGACCCCGTCTCTCCACCAAGTTGAGAAGTGCTGGCCATGTGCCCAGAAAGCACAGAGCTGCTATCATCAATGCTATGGCCCCTCCTTTGTCTTGTATGATGTACATCTTTGTGGTGACCCAAAAAACAAAAACAAAAATAGAAATCCCACCAAACTGTTGGAGGACACTAGCTGCTGCTGCAGTGCTAAACTTCTTGTCAACTCTGATTCACCTGCACCTCTAACAAAACCCAGTTCCAAAATCTCAAGCATTCATTCCATTTCATTTCGTGCAGTAGCTGTATACATAAGCTTCAACAACATGTCAAAAACTCAAGCTGCAGGCCAAGATCCAGCTTTCTTTCTGCAATTGAATACAGAAGCAGTTAGTTCATTTCCTAAACTTCATTGCGGTACTGGGATAATTACACTTGTTCTTAATCTTCTTTGAGAACTTGAGCTTCTGCAGAAGGACAAATGAAACCGAAAAACAAAAGCCCTCATAATTAGCTCTAACATCTGGTACCCATGATCAAATGGGTGCATCAGCAGCTTGCAGCCAACAAACAACAACTCCTGATCATGATTCCCAGCCACAACACACTGATCTCTGATGCAGATCTACTAAGTTTTGCTCTCAGCAGGTTTTGACTGCAGATCTTCTCAACCCACAAAATCACTAATTTGTTGATCTCTGCCTGAGGTATTATTCCAATATTGCATGAATTTTGCAACAAAACTTTAAGCAATTATCCAGAAAACCCACTTAATGAATTTCCACAACAAATTGATGATGAATGATGGAAACTACTAAATCAAAAAACTCTGATGAGAACAATGATGCTGATGGTGGAAACTTACGAAGCAAAAAAACACTCTCATGATAATTGATGATGACTATGATATGAGAACAATGATGCTGATGGTGGAAACTTACGAAGCAAAAAAACACTCTCATGATAATTGATGATGACTATGATGATTATGGGAACCGAAGAAGCAGAAATGTTTTTGGTGACGATGAGGGCTGTCGGTATCAACTGAAAAGCAAAAGCAATGGAGTTGAACTCAAGCAGCAGCAACAGCTGTTGTAAAGCTGAAAAGACTCCAGTGTTGTGCACATGAGTAAGTACTGAAAAGCGGCCCACCTTCACAGCTAGCTGGAGGCTCCACCACCCAAAGTTGTATTAAAGAAAAAAAGAGGGGAAAAAAAAGAGAAAAGAGTGCTACATTTGCTCCAAACGGTCTCTCACAAAGAATCCACACAGCAACGACAACAACAAGATTATCTATCTCAAGAATGTGTCAAGAGTGTTCGGAAATTTTCAGTCGCGGCTTAGCAATTAGACTGCAGATTTTGCTCTTACGCCAGCAATGGAGCTGCTTCTGCTGCTGCTGCTGTACGGGATCGCAAGCAGCAAGGGGGTTGACGATGCTGTTGTCGGATATTGCAAGCCGACCCCTAATCTCCGCCGGTTCTTTTCTCCACCTCGCCCAAGGGTACAAAGGTGCGGAGGTGAAACCTTATATCCGGATACCTTCCGGATATCACCAACTCCGGATATCAACTGAGACCCGCCTCACCGCCTTTATACAAGGCCTGCCACCGGCCCTTCCAAATTTCTCAAGTCACACTTCCATTCTATTTCTTTAACCCTTTCTTTCATTTCTTTTCTTTTTCTTTTTTTTCTCTTTATCTTTGCTTTTCTTTTTCTTTTCCTTATTCTTTTATTTCTACTCATTTCATTTCTTCTTTTTTTCCTTTTATCGACCTTTCTTCTGAAACACATATTTAATTCATTTCGGATTAAATTGTTAATTTAGGACTTTTCCCAACTTTTTGGACAGTATGAACTTCATCTGATGACCACCAGATTTTTAAAAAATGCAACCTTATATTAAAATAAAAACAACAATCATTCACAAAGATAACATCCATGAAGACATTTTGTCTCAAAAAATTTCGTACCAATTTTGTTATGCAACATTTACAATCATTGTTTTTAATACATCGAGGGACACAAAGCCAATCTAACAACATCAACGTTGTCAATGAACCCATTCACCTTGCTCATATTGTAACAAATATAATATTATGCTAGTTTCAAAATTAATATATTACAATGAAAATAGTATTTTACCTAGTGCCCACCAAGTGAAAATTATAATACTAAATTTTTAATTTAGAATCTTATACAACTTGGTGGATGGAATGAACTCCACCTAGTGGCCACCAAACTTAACATTAAATTAATGATCATTTTTGACATGAATGTCATATTATAATTTTTTTCAATTACATTATTTTCAAATTTAAAAAAATTCCAAAAATATCCATGTACACATTATGTTAAAAACATTCATATCAAATCTAAGACAAGATTATGAATTTTCATAAGTGATTGAAAGCCAAATGTTACTGCTTCCATCTGACATGAAGTGATTCAAACCTTTGAATTTGAAACATGAGAAAGGTCAAATTGGCAAAACTACAACATCATACTATCACACAAATTTTACTAATTATAATTGAACACCTGGTGGCCACCAGGTGAAACATAAAAAATTGTAAGCTATAAAAACCAAATAACACAACTCCCATTTAAAATGAGAAAATAGAATTCAATGTTTTGAATCTAATATATTGACAACATGCTAAATTTTTAATAATGGCAACTTGATCCATCCATGTTAATCATACAATAGCAAATTTATTATGTTTCAAATTCCATATATAATTAAAATAATATTTATCCTGGTGCTTAGCAAGTGATAATACATAATACATTATCAAATAAGAAAGTCACAAATAAATGCTCCCAATAAACAAAAATAAAAATTCAATTTTCTGAAATACAAAAAAGGCACAACATACCAAGAACAACAATGTCTATGCATGCAATTTTATTATTCATGTTATAACAATTCCATTATTTTTGGGGCTTTACATACCATGTTAGAAAGTTGATACCTAATGGCCACCAAAGGTTAGGAATTAGGTAGAATATATATATATATATAATTATTATTTTTCAAGAATCACGTACATGGATAAATTTCGACAAAAAATATTTTTATTAAACCATAAAATAAAAAATTTGCAAAAAATATTTAAAACAACAATCCAATCAATATAATCATACAAAAGACATGGAAAAATTTGCAAATATAATTTAATCAATGTCACCAACATCCTTCACAAATTGGTGGAGGCATTAGCAGCATCAAAATTAACTTTAACTCTAGCAGCATAAGTAGTAGGACTATTAATTTGACTTTTGTTTGTTGTATTTTTCTGAGTAGGAAAAGATAAAAGAATAACTGAAATGTCAAGCCATTGTTTTAGATCTGTTAAATTACATTTCCACTTTCCATTCCAAGAATCTTCATACAAAACGTCGTTCATCCAAATTTGATCATTTTTTCATAGGAACCCACCATTGAACTTTCACCATTTGAAAATATTCATTATCTTCATCCTTGAAACTTCTCCCTTTACTCTTCCCATCTAATGAAGAACAAGATCATGATCATGTAGTCTAACAAGCACAAAATCTCCAACATTAAAATCTTTAAATGGCGTGTAAGGAATTAAAGGTCTCATATATTCTTTGACCCACGTAAGGAACTTGAATTGGATCTTCTAGATCAACAATGTTCATCATGGTTGACAATGAAGCCCTAACATAGTTAGACCTCTAATTGTTTAAGGCCAGAAGCCCTGCAAAAGAGTTATATTTTGAGGCGGTAACAGTCTTGAGAAATGCAACAAGATATATTCCTAGTATTCCACATACGGCTTCATCTTCATTTCATATGTGGAACTTTACACAATGCCCACATTCCAAAAATCCACGTATTTGGATAGTCCAAAATTTATAAACTTTTCTGTTTCCATTGACCTAGATACATCACTGCCCTAAATTGGGTGGTATAAAACAAGGCTTGGAACTTTAGTAGGCAACTTTGGTGAACTGTGTACATTAACCTTCCATAATCTAAATGGAAGCCCATTTATCAAACTCCAGACAAGATTTGTGGGGGAAACTTTATATTGCATCATTGGCCAACCTTATAGATCAACAAAAAATCTAAACATGTGCATATCAATATGCCCTACCAATGTTTCAAGGCCATCCTTCAAACAACCTAGGACCCAAAAGATTTAAAATCTAAAATCTCCTGAATCAATTGATGAATGAACAGTTTTTCCTATGAGATCATGAAAGCTCTCATCAAATCTACTAAAACATAATTATTTTCTTCCTTCTAACTTTTTTGACAAATAGTCAAAGCATCCATTTATATCTTCATGTGTATGGCCAACTACAAGAAATCCCAATTTGACCTCTTCAAACACATCCCTCGCTGTCAACAATGATAAAAACATTAACAAATGTCGATTCTTATTGTTTTTAACACAATTATCCATTTGAAGCAACAAATTTCTTGGCAAAGGCTTCAAACCAATAATTTGATCTAGGGTGTGCAACGCGATTTCCCTTGCAACATACGTGCAAAGAATGAATTTTGCGGGGGGTGTTTAAACAATACTTTTGATTTCAAAACTAAGGCTGCCTCCAAAGTCCGCAAGAGCTGCAACAAGGACCCAGTTGTGAAATTGGGATTGTTTGGCCACAATTCAATAGAATATTATGCATATATCTCATCCCCATGACCATGTGTTATCATACTTGTAAGGGTAATAAGCAATTGTCCAAGCCCAGATATCATTTTGTTGCACACTTGCAACCTTGGAAGTGCAATTTTTGCATGGTCCATCTTGTCATGAATAATACATAAGAATTCATCCTTTGATCGCATTGATTTTGTCTTCCAAGCACGATATAAATTTTTAAATGATTTTTGGTGTAGGATATGTTTTCTTAGCTTTGTTTCATACTCTAAAACCTCAGTACTATTCTTTCCCAATTTGGATATCAAGCCCTTCAGGGATTCACAAACAGTGCATTTTGCAAACACAAACCCCCACTTTTGCACATTTTACATTTAGATGGTGTCTTTTCTTCAACCTACTCATAGTAGATTGAAAAATACCTCCAATGCTTAATTCCTTGTTTATCTGCCAACCAAAAAATACAAAAAACCAAAGAAATATTAGCCTTTCCATGACAGATGTATGTCACCAATTATACATTCAAAAATTCATTTCAATTTCTTGAAAAAAAAAGTGTTGGTCGTTCCATACAATTCATTTGATCATTGCATTCTCGTAAACTCTTCCATTTTTCAGGCAAAAAACATTACACATCTTGTCTACCGTTTCCAATCCCTTTCATTTGATGCGACATAATATCTACAAACAAGTCAATATATGCAAAATAGTGATAATTTTTTGTCGACTTCTCATTCCCTTCATATGCAACCTTCTTGGAATATCTAAACCATTTGTTCTGCGGTTTTCAAAAGACAAACTCTAAAACTCTTATCTCAACAACGTCTTTTCACAAGGAAAATGTTGACAACAATTCATGGTGCAACATTTTGCCACACCCACATTACGCACAAACTCCTCTAACAACACTTTCTCAATTCTAGAAATGGAACCCTTAAAGTCAACTACATTTCGCTTCCTCTTATGAAAGGAATATTTTGTTTTCTTTACACCAATTTCCTCCACATCATCAACATTTGGTATGTGGGTGTCATTAAATGTTATGAGATGTTCTATGAAGGGGGTACCCATCAAGAATTATTTGAGCCAGTGGCCATTGACAAATGGTCATCACTATTGACACAGTGGCAGGACAATACAATATGCAAAGCCCAACATGGTTTTCCCCAAGCCGATCATCAAGAACTACTTCCTATGGGTCACATGCAACCACACGACCTTTTGGAATCAAAACCCCACTATAATCTAAAAGATCACATTCAGCACCTCACCATTCAGATCAACGTCTTCCCACTATATTTGAATTTATCCTTCTCACACCATGGCCATGCACTGTGTCATCATTCCCACGTGCATTCCCTTCGTTATATTCCTCCTTATTTTGTTCAAAATTTTCCTCGCCACCAACCTCCTCATCACCTTCCACAATATTCTTTTCACTTCCTTCCTCACTCATGGAATCAAACCCAAACTCCCCAACGGACCCTTCCACCCCATCCTTAAAGATATAAATCATCTCACCATGTAATTATTCATTACGCAAGTCCTCAACTGTATTACCCACATTCTACACATCACCAATGTTCATAACCCGAAAACTTTTTACCAATGCATCGTCCCTACATGAAACTTGTTTCTTCAAAAGATTATTCACCCCATCCATTATCATGTGACATTGGTTTATCACTGTGTCGACCACTTCATCATTCATTGATTAACACTTGCAAAACCAAAAAACCTCAATTCCTACTGCTGATCCACAATATCTCGCACTTGGAACTAGACAAAATAACTTCCATTGCTCACATTCTTCATTCACAAATTTAATTAAAACCATTATGCAATTTTCCATTCCACAAGGTCCATATATAGGAACAATTGATAGATCTCACACATTTTGATACCAATCTTCACCTTTTCATTTTCATCCATGTCCCAAATACTAACAGAGCTACCAAATATGAATCCCACATCCATATTTTGTTAAACCAAGAAAAAATAAAATGCAGCATTAAATCAAGATCAAAATTCTAACCATAAATCTACTCTATAACACACCCACTTCACAAGAAAAAATTACCACACAAACTATCTTGCGTTCTTCGAACAACTAAGGACTACAATTCTTGGCAACTACCAGGCATTTCTACATCAAAGAACATTGGATTGAAACACCTAGCAACTACCAGTAAACTCTCCAATAAGCGTCCCTTGACTAAAATGTTTGTCTGCTAAACATCTTTTTAGAAAACATCCTGTGAAGAATCGCGTAACAACCACCAGGCATTTCTTTCATTGTCTCCTTCCGAAATAGATGTAGGTAGGTTTTTCTGACAAAATGAATGGCATAATGTTTCTTCCGCCAAATTAATCAATGGCTAGAAACAATGGGTTTCTAGCAATATTTTTGTTTTCATTTATTTAGGCTTTCTACATTTTTCTTAATTTTAAACCATAATATACACTACATTACTTTTCTCATTAGCAAATAGATTGTGTCCTTCGATAGAAATAAATTGTGCTTGCTTAACACTTACTAGATATTCTTAATTGCTTGGTAACGCAATTGATGTTAGAAAGGCCATTAAACATACTAAGATGTTTTAGTTAGATGAAATGAGTGCAAAACATGTAGGGAAAGGAATCAACTAGGTTTTGAAAATGAGTTCTAAAGTGCTAAATGACAGAAAGGAAATCTTACTATCTTCAAGCACAACCTCAACATAACACAATAAAATATTTGTGATTTTGACCTAGCAAATTAGCATTAGAATCTAAACTACACAAATGAAAATGTATGTCACTTGTTCTATGATTGTTTAATTTCTATAGAAAACTACCTATTGGTCCAAATGCTTCAAGTTTTTCATACCTTGTGTGGATTTGAATTTGGTTGCACAATCGGAAGATCTATTCAATGCAATTTGGTTTGCAATTGTAATCAGAATCGCAATTTGGCTTGAAATTATAATTACAATTTGGTTCCACTACTATTTGTGAAAACCTGAGTTCACATAACGAAATTATTATAACAAAACTACATTCGATATAATGTGAAGGAATCATATGTATGTCCCAAGGAATTGAACTTGAAGGCCTTTCGTGTCTTAAATTCTAGCGATGTTTCTCCTTAATAGAAAATTAACAAATTGTCTAGCATATTATATTTACAAAAAATCCCTAATTCCGAAAGTGTGTTATTGGGGATACATAATAAGCTATAAATCGTGAAAGTTGTATGTGGAAGGTTTAGAATCATGTGACTCTCGAAGAACTGAAATGATAAGTTTGGAAAATGACATATAGTTTAGGTGTAGTCATGTGGTAGATTGTTATTTAATCCCCGAATGAAGACATGGAGATTAGGAATCTGTATTGCCTCTCTCTATTGTTTGTTGTTAGGTTTTATGTGACTTGCAAGTTGAAAAGGGTCTTCAATGTGAGAGAGAAATGAAAAGGTTATTAATGTGATGGAAGCATGGCTTCATTTGCATTAGGAAGAGAAACTAGGAACAATGTAAGCATGGAAGGAAGATAAAAGGAATGAAAAATCAACTCTACACAATGAGAAAAAAACAATATGAAAGGTAAAACCTGAACAATGATTACTCGATTGCTGAAAGTGGGAGTTTAGAAATGTCAAGTAGCATGTCTTTAGACTTATTTGGTTCTTCAGTGGTGTGGTGCAAGCCAAAAAGTGTAGACCATTAGTTGCTCCTTGTTGTTGTTGATTTGGGTGTTTGTGGTGGAATTACAAATGCCCATTGCCCTCCACATTTGAAATTTTTTGCATGAGGTTCATCCAACCTAAAGGAAAACTCACAAACTCAACAGAATCCCACTCCTCTCGCTTGAAAAATATCATCATTGCAAAAAGACACTGAAGAATGGTTTGTAATTAAAACTCCCACATGTTTTGTAACTTTTAGTGCCAAGAGTGGGGCCTCCACTACGAATGTACTGATGGATGTGTACCTTCGAGACAAAAATCTACATTATGTATGAAGAAACCCGGAATCTTATTAGTTGAAAACAATAGTTAATATTGCAAATTCAATATATTTGATTTTTTAAATTTTGTTTGATAATTTAAAATTTGTAGCATATAACTAGCAACTATGTGGGTTCAATGACACCCAACGAGAGAAAATATTGGGTTATTTGTTTTCGACCATGCAAATTTGCAAAATTACTTGATGTTCAACTTTTGAATGTTGAATATCATTTTTCCGAATAATTTCTTAAGAAAAAAAAGGGTAGGCATTTGTAGGTATATTAATTGCCTCAAATAACCAATATTTGACTTATTATTGGATAATTATTACCTATAAAATAATTGACATTATGGTTATATAATATTAATTATGAATAATGATCTTATAAAATTATACCAAATTTGTTTAAACAACATACCTTTAAATTCATAAATGACTATTGAATAAGGTTTAGGGTTTTTGCATTAGGGTTTACATTTAAGGTTTAGGGTTTAGGGTTTACATTCTAGGTTTAGTGTGTAGGGTTTAAGGTTTGGGCATTAAGGTTTACATTTAGGGTTTATGGTTTGGATTTTAGGGTTTACATTTAGGGTGTAGGGTTTATGGTTTGGGCATTAGAGTTTAGATTTTGGGCTTTAAGGTTTGGGCTTTAGGGTTTATAGAATAACCTTTCAAACTTATTATATAAAATAAAGATCAATTGCCACATGGCACTTACAATGAATTACATATGTATGTATTCAAGTATACCATTTATGAATATTTATTGAGAATTCCTAACACATATAATAACATGTGACAATTGTAATCACCCAATACGAAAAAAATTACGATTGTGACACCAAAAGTGGACACAATGTACAAGGGTTTACAATTTATAGTTTATGGTTTAAATTTTGGGGTTTAGGGTTTAAATTTTAGGTTTTAGGGTTTAAGGTTTTGGGGTTTAAGTTTTAGGGTTTAGGGGCTGGGCTTTAGGGTTTATGGTTTGGGCTTTAGGGATTGGGCTTTAGCGTTTAGGGTTTGGGTTTTAGGCGTTAGGGTTTGGGATTTACAATGTGGGGTTTAGGCTTTAGGGTTTGGGATTTTGGATGTGTGGTTTAAGCTCTAGGGTTTGGGATTTACATTATGTGGTTTAAGCTCTAGGGTTTGGGATTTACATTGTGTGGTTTAAGCTTTAGGGTTTGGGATTTACAATGTGTGGTTCAGGCTTTAAGGTTTTGGATGTAAGGTTTAAAGTTTTGGCTTTAGATTTTGGGCTTGAGGGTTTAGGGTTTATGGTTTGGGCTTTGGGCTTAGGGTTTAGGTTTAGGGTTTATACAATAGCCTTTCAAACTTATTGTATAAAATAAAGATCAATTACCACATGGCACTTACAATGAATTACATATGTATATATTCAAGTTTATAATTTATGAATATCTATTGAGAATTCTTAACACATACAATAGCATGTAGTAATTATAATCACTCAATACAAAAAAAATACCATTTTGACACCAAAAGTGGTCCACCCACCATTCCGACCCAATTTCGTCAAATTAGTCAATTAAATAAACTAAACATTGTGAAAGCAAACTAAATTGGAGGACAACTTTGTAACCAATTTGAATTTGATACATGTTAGCATTTGATTGTCTAGTTGATTACCAAAGCATAAATCAAATGATGACATGTGGGGCACTAAAATGACCATATGTTGTGTATCATTTGACCACTAGTCAAAAAGAGTAAAAAAACTATACCAGTCGTATTAAACTTGTTAAAATCAACTTGTCTTAGAAAACCAAATGGTTTTTTTTACGCACGTCATTTTGGGGGGTTTTTTAAACCATAAAGCCTGGTTTGAAAAACCTAAAATTATAGTAGTGTGCGGTTTCTATTGAACCTCATATGGCAAATCACAACAATGAAAGAAATCATTCATCTTTAATGGGTTTATTTTTTAGATGGTGATTGGCATACATATGTTATTTCACATCAAAGTCTCACTTGGTCCATAATGGTGACTTTTAATTACGTGTTCATGAATTCAAATAACTCATACGTTCATTTTTTTTCAACTTGCATTGATTTTGTTTCTAATTAGGTTTGGGATGTAGGTAAGGCTTGAATTACAATGGGTAGCACCTTTTTCTAAGGTTGGGGTTTGAATTCCCTATAAGTTATAGGTTTTGAAACATTATTTGTCATTATGTGCAAATGGTTGTTTCATGAGAAATTCACGAATTCGCTAAGATGTATGGGTGTTACATTTTCCACTTTTGTTCTAATACAATCTAGAAGATTATGGTGATTGTTTTTTCTATTATGTGTTGTGCAAAATGCAACATTGGTTTTCACAAGTTTCCATATTGTTAATTCTGGTTTATTCAAATTTTAAACCATGTTTAATGGAGTTGTGGCTCAAATTCAATGCCATCAAATATAACTTCATATGTAACTTTTTGCAATTACTTTAAACACTTATATAAAGGTCTTAGTTTTTTTGGCTAATTTGTTTACAAATTATGATGAAATCTAACCTTAATTTCTTGGCCTTTTATATTATTTTCTTCTTTTGTTTAATTTGGATTTGTTTTTGGAGATCAACATATTTTTGCATGTGTACCCATCTTTGGGTGGTGTTAGGGTTGTCACAACATTTTATTGTTTGTCAGGATGCAACACATTTGTTTGGATGTTAATGTTGCCCTAGGTCACATTGAAATAAGGTCAACATAAATCAAGATACTATAATCAATTTAGGTCAATGCCCAAGTCAAACTACTTGGGGGAAAGTTAAAGGAGCCTTAAGGTTTTAATAAGGTGGCGCTTAGGGTTTAGGGTTTCTTTCCTAGGCCCTTTCCTTTAAATAGACTTGTCACAATTACAAATTATTCTTCTTTCATGTTTATCCATTACATTCCAAAGTAAAAATTGCCTTTAATAAGTTTTTATTGGAATAAAAATAAATGGGAAACATGGGTAATGTTTTTTTTTTAAATGTTAAGATAAATCTATATTAGGTTTAGGGTCTAATGTTATCTAATATTTAATGTAAATTACTATAAATAGATCAATGTTTTTCATCACAAATAAATCAATAATTTAACATATAGACAATTAAATCATAACCCTATGTAACTACTATTATTATTTTTTAAAAATTTGGGATAATACATATTGATTGTGCCCATAATGACAATGAGGTCATTGATTTATTATATGTTTATTAACATTCTATATATTCTCCCAAAAAAAATTAGTTCATTGAGTTATATCCAAATATAATCAATGACATAAAATATTTGCATTCCACAAAATTTTGTGACATCTCACAACTTAAAAATGTTAATCGTCATGGATGCCATTGATTGAATCAACATAGTCCAATTGGACATTGACAAAAATTGAACCAAATCCCAAGAAAGAACCTTCGAGCAACACAAAGTATCTGAAGAAGAGAGATAATAAAAAGGCTTACAAAAAGAACAAAAATATGGTGAGCATCCAATCCCAGGTTTGGGGTTTAAATCTTAAAGTTTAGGGTTTAAGGTTTGGGTTTTATGGTTTATGGTTTTAGAATTATTTTCATATAATTTATATGTTTTAGGGTTTATGCATTAGGTTTAGGGTTTCAAGTTTTGTTTTTAAGGTTTAGGGTTTAAGGATTTGGTTTAGGGTTTCAAGTTTTGCTTTTAAGGTTTATAGTTTAGGGATTTGGTTGAGGGTTTACAATTTAAGTTTAGGGTTTAAGTTTAAGATGTTATGGTTTAAGCTGTTAAGGTTTAAAGTCTTAAAGTTTAGGGTTTACACATTAGGTTTAGGGTGTTAAGGTGTTAAAAGTTTAGGGTTTAAAATAGGGTGTAGGTTTAGAATTTCAAATTTAGGTTTGGGGTTTAGGGTTTAGGGATTTACGATTTACAATCTACGGTCTTGAAGTTAGGGTTTATAGTTTGTAGTTTTGGAATTATTTGGTACAATTTAGACGTTTTAAGGTTTAAGTGTTATGATTTAAGGTTAGGTTCTCAAGGTTCAGGGTTTAAGGTTTGTAGTTTTGGAATTATTTTGGTACAATTTAAATGTTATAGGGTTTTAATGGTATGATTTAAGGTTAGTCTCTGAAGATTTAGGGTTTATGGTTTGTAGTTTTGGAATTAGGTTTAACAATTAAGGTTTAAAGTATGCTTATTTTGATCCCTCCCTGTTACATTGTTGTGGTTGTTATATTGCCTTGCATTGGATTGATTTCACCGCAAACAACATAATGATCTTAGTTGTTTCTTGCTCTTCATTTTACAGCAACTAATTGCACATGACAATACATCATCAAAGGTGCGAGAATTGTACAACATTTCCAGATTGTGGTGATGTGGGACACTAATTTTGTGAGGATCTGCAAAATTTCAAAACTTCTCAACAACAAAGATTATGCCATGAACACGAGTCCATCATACCACAAGAGCCTTGTACATGGCTGGCGGATATGGGACTCTTACGAAAAACCACTTCCTAATCTTGATTCGTTTCTTTGGCATTAAGAAAAAAAAAAGGTAAAACAAGAAACCCCATTAACATTGTCATAATTTCAATGATGCATTTACCTTCTTAGTTTTTCAAAATTCTCAATTCGTGATCTTCAACAATTTAAGAAGACATTGAAACTTGTTTTGAACGTTGAGTCTCAAATGAATGTATAAACATCCTTCTTTTCTCATACATGGTTTTCCACCTTTGGGAGATTGTCTTAGTGGAATGGGAAAGATGCAACATTTTAGATGGTTTTGGTGATGTTCCTGCAAAGCCATTGAAACCGATTAGAAAATTGGCATTTGGTTGTCTTGCCAATCTGAAGGAAAGTCAATTGGAAAAGCTAGCAAGAGGTTTTATTTCATGAATAGTAACTATCCGTGAAAGACCAAAGGGTGGTGGAGGAGCTGATTTGAAGTCCATGTATGAGGTATCGAGGACATTCAAAAGAAAGGTTGTAATCTACAATGAAATCATGATTCATTTTGGATTTCCAAAGCTAACAACAAATAATCAAAGGCCATACAACAATGAAGAATGGCAGGCTATAAAAGGGCAACATTAAATGGACAAAATCTTTTTTTCGATTCTTGATGTGGAGCTTTTCAAGGATTTTTACTTGAAAAAATGAGGTTGAACCCATTCTATGAAGCTCCTTTGTCTAGCTTTAAATTTGTGCTATTAAAGTGAGTCAAAAATGCCATTCCAAAAGCACTTGCAGTGGAGGAAATTGTTATTGACACACATTACAGGTTCGATTATGTAGGGAGCATGGTTGGATTGAAAGAGGTTATCAACACGTTCAGGTTGGCTTCATTTTTACAAGATTGAACACGTTGTGGTCTGCACAACACACACATTGAAGGAGACCCTTGTTGTGTGGAAGGGCCCTGATTGGGAGACCCTCATAATTGGCTTGTTGGAGGCAAATGCAACTTTCAAAGGGGTCATCTATGTTTGAGACCGAAAGTCATTCAAGCACTTGTTCACAATTGTTCTCAAATCCGCATTTGTAATGAAGGTGCAGTTTGAGTTTGGTCAATACATGGCTAGAGCTACAAAGGTGACAGGTTCTTCGAAGGGCCTTATGGAGGAGTTGGTGTTTTTCTAGGCCTATCTGTTCCCATGTAGAATCAAAATAGATATACATGATATATTTGGAATGAGGAAGTTACCAACATTGATTCCGCATTTGACTTCCTCCTTCATAGAACATTTGCGCTTATACAAATTTGAGATATTGCTAGAGGTGTTGTCAAAGATTATGCTACCAATATTTCATGGGGATCTTGTATGTTTCAACATTTTTGGCGAGGGGGGGGGGGGGGGGGGGGGGGGGGGGGGGGGGGTGGCATTGCTGGCTTTAAACCTACCCTTCTTCTTTCTATAGTGTTCG
>Ga0116231_10003057_pt1 | contig 34980 bp, 22 predicted proteins | sample S1TSphgellanicum_2_FD_89695 | JGI IMG/M metagenome (GOLD analysis project Ga0116231, IMG submission 89695) | Host-associated microbial communities from peat moss isolated from Minnesota, USA - S1T2_Fd - Sphagnum magellanicum MG | ecosystem: Host-associated > Plants > Peat moss > Unclassified...
CGAGGTGTTTTGCCCCTTGCTGTCGAGCTCTAAACATTCGGGAGTCCCGGAAGACTCCCAACCTCCAACTTTTCCAAGTGTTGGGCTTCACCCCCACACTTGGCCAAAGTGGGGTTGCGACATTGGTTTTTGTTAAGTCATAAAGTATGTCTTTGTCACATAATCATAATGATCCTTGAATTATGAATCTTGATGTAAAAGTTTTACCAGTTCCAACACCCCTTGTCAAAAATAAATGTATTAAGGTACAATTATTTTCTATGTATAACATCATCAAATATTAATCTTTGTTCTTCATTTAATTATCTAAATATATTACGATATTCAAATTTTTTCATCACCATGGAATATGATGATTTTGTGAAAATTTCATATTCTAAAAATTGTAATTTTTTGTTTGATTTATTATGTGATTGAATAAAAAAATTAGATCGTAAATCATAATGTTCAATATCGATTATGTTTGTTATAGGAATTGTAGGACATGGATCATTTACTTCATTATTTATATTATTAGTCCAAATGTTAGTTGAACGTAATTGTTTTGATTTTGAATCTACTGAATCATCCACTTTTTATGTATTTGAATATGGCATTAGGTAGTTGAAAATATATTCAATCTTAGAAGTGTCATCATGTTGTTAGCAATATGCATCATGTTAAGTTACAGTAGTTCCAAATTGTGAATTTTTTGAATTTTGAAATGGTGAATATAATAAAACTTGTTCTCTCGACCAATTTTCAATATCTTTATATTTATTATAATTTACAAACCTAATAATTTTGAGTTGCAATGTTTCGAAATCTTATTTTTTATGTTATAATAAAAACTAAATTTTTTTAATAACAATTATTCATATTGACTAAAATGATTAATATATTTGTCTATGATCGATGAACACATTATATCAATTGAATTTGGTTATAATTCATTTAATGCAACTTGTGATTTTAACACCAAAGCACATTTTTCAAAAGAAAAATATTTATGAATTGAAATGTTCGAAATGAATGATGTAATGTTAAAGAAAACGCGAGGTAAACATCAAGTTGAACAACCATTTGTCGAGCATTAACAAAAGTAATACCTAACTTTTGAATTCTTGTATTTGCATCTATATTATTTATGCTACATTTTTCTATGATAGAATGCATATCTAATGTTATTGATTTATCTATTTTTATCATATATGACGTGCAATATGTTGTAATTACTTATGGATCCAAGACAAATTAAACATATGTATTTGCAAACCATAAATGAGTAACACCTATATTAAATGCATTAGTTTTAATTTTTAAAAATTTTATTTTAAAAAATATGCAGCTTTGTTAATTTATTTCTCAAACTTAATATATACGTACTTTCGTCAAGGTTTAAAGAATTTAGATATTCAAAAAATGATATATCATCATTTTTTTAAAAATCTTTTAAAGATTGAAATATTTTGTTTGCTTGTGTATAGAAGTATTGTTGTGAAAATGGATCATTTTCATTTATTTGAAAAGGTTCTAAATTATTTTTTTCACACATAGGAAATAACATTGGTAATGAAATATATAAACAACATGGTTTTTTTTTACATGTACGTATTTACTGATGTTGTTGTGCATTTTGTAATGGGTTTGGTAATAATGATACATCATAAAAAATATACATGTCTACAAACTATTCAATTTTTTCATTTGTGTGCACTCCATACATAAGTGCATTTTTTATCCATAAAAGTCCACGGTCATGTGAGCGCTCATGATTTTAGAATTTGATGACAAATAAAATAAAAATCTACCCAAAAAGATAATGATCCTTTGCGATAAGTTTGCAAAGCAAGATGTTTATGATCATAATATCTTGCACATGTGACAAGGTCAATTCATATCAATTCAAATATATGAACATATTAGAGATCTTTTTATTTTATTTGGAATATTTAATCTTTAAGCATGTAATGTGTATAAAGCTTTAATGAGAGGATCCCATAATCTTTTAGTAGATGTAAAAATAATAAAGAAAAAGTTGGAGGACCAAGTTGTCAAATCATTGCATATAAATTTTTCACAACCTTTTAAAATAATCATCTGAATTACGCAAATCTTCCAAGTCACAATAATTTAAATATGATTTGAAAATATTTTCTAAATTTGGTTTATTTTGTACTTGATAACATTTTAAAGTTCTACCACATAATTTTCCTTTTTATATTCCCACCCAACTAGAACCTATGACCTTTTGAATGGAAAATTTAGTAACTTAATAAAAAAGGTTAGAAATATTTTTTGAAAAATCCCTAGATTTATGAAGTAATTTTCATTGAGCTATTTGTTAATTTGAAAAAAACTCAAAAAATTATCAAAGTTGCCCATAAAACAATGTTGGAAAATTTAGTTAATATGAATGTTTATTTTTGAATAAACCTAAAAGGTCAAAATTTTGACTTGGGGCAATATAATATATAATATTTTCATAATCCATTATTTTTTGAGCATCTAAAAATTTATGTATCATTGAATCTATCGGTGTATAATGTATTTTTTCATTGTTAGAATTATAATTATCAGATGATACATTATTATAAGTAGGAATTTTTAATTTTAAATTCATGTGCAAAGTAAACAAACTTGCCCATTGATGATGAATGGTAACATTCAAATTTTTGTATAATGGTGTTTCAATTAAATCTTGTAAAATGACCATCACCATATTTGGACAAACATTTCCTAACATATAAAGTGATTTGTATTCAAGACATCACTTGAAAAACACACCTATTGTTGCACCATCATGTGGTAAATATGGTAGTATTGATTGAATTTTATTCACATTTGCAAGGACATTAATAACATTACCATGCATCTTATATTGCTCATACACTTGGAGTTTATAAATTTGAGCAAAAATAAGAGATGGTGAAATAAAATTTTCTTTTCATTGTGTTAATTTTTGGACTGATGCAATGATTTTGTTGTTAGAAATTTTATTTGGTATTTGATACAATTACTAGAAGAAAAACCCCATTTTTTGACTTGCTTTAGGTGACTAAAACTATTTTTTGTAACTATTTTTATCAAAAATAGTCACAAAAGACACTTTTATTCACTTAAAACAAGTTGGAAAATGGGATTTTTTAAATCAGTGATAAAGGTGGTTTATTTTCATTAATATTATGTAAACAACTTGTATGTATGTATGTATGTACGTTGTTGAATTAAATTGTATTTGAATTTGAATAATATATAGAAAATTATTTTCACAATTGATTTGAAAATTATTTAAATTGTTTTTGAAAAAATAACCTTTCACAACTAAAACATGGAATTATGGGAACATCTTGGATTTGTGTATTATAAATGTTAATGTATATTGAATTATATGTATTCTCCTTTATATCAAATTATGTTTTGTTTTATTTTATTGAACGCCATGTTTTGCAAGAAGTTATTGAATGAGAATTGGTTTTATAATTTTTTCCAAGAGTGCATTGAACATATGATGATTGAACTTTGTCACTTATGAAATATTTTTGTGTTCCTTTTAGTATATATATATTTCATGTGATTCATAATTTGTGATCTTGTTATTTTAATATTCAAAAACATGTTGATGAACTTATATGTTTTTGTGTAATAAGTTAAATTTGGACAAACCTTCAATAATTTAGAAATATTATTGTCATAAAGTGCCCAAACATTTTTTTTTGTTACATTAAGCTCAACAATTAGATGGGAATGTTCCATTTCAATTTCAGGATTTTTTTAATCTTTGGTAAGGGAGACTAAAGTGAATAGATTAAAAAAAAATTCATTGATAAGAACATTTGTGTTGTTTTTCAAAAACAAATTGTAAATATTGAATACGATTTTTAATTTATTTTTTAGTAATATTTATATTACAATAAGTATTGAACAATGAAACAACATATTCTAATGGTGAATCCCAATTATTTTTAAAATGTTCACTAATACAAAATCAATAAAAAATGTAGTTAATTGCAATAATTGAATAGGAGGTTGTTGCACCACTAATTATGAAAGAGATGGAAAGTCATCTAAATCTATTATAACTTTGGATTCATTAACATGAAAAGTAGGCAAATACCTAAATATATCATTAACATATTGAATTAGTTCAAAATGTTGAAAATTGTACGTTATATGTAAGGGGATAGATTAAAAATCCATGTCACATTGAGACATAATGCATAAATTAGCCTTTGTAATTATTTAGCTATTTAAAATATTGCAATGAAATCTCCCCACAAACTTCCCATATTAACACTTAATGCCATTTTTGTCACATATTCATGTTCATTTGTGACCATGTTTTACTACAAATCAAACAAAAAACTTGGATTTAATTCTTAAATACGACATTTTGGGTTTTTTTAATATTCAATAATAAACATTGGTTTAAATGTGCCACATTATTATTTTTAATTCAAAAGATGATAAATGATTATCTAATAAATATGATATATAATCAAAAACATAATTTCATATTTCATATTTGTATGTTGAAATCAGATGAAAGTCATATGAATGTAATACATGTTCAAATGGTGAATCGACAAAATTTAATAAAGGTGTTTCTATTATTATGAATTGCAATTTAATGGATATCTATATAAACAAAAACATGGTTCCCACATAAACACATTCAAAAAAGATAAAATCAATGATTCATTTTTAAGATTATTTTATTTTATTGAAAATTCCTTGTATTGAAAAAAAATTCATATTGGAAAATCGATTAGATGGAAAAATTGTTTGAATTGAAAAATTGTTAGCATTGAAAAAAATTAAATTAAAAAAATATTTGTATTAAAAATTTGCATGCACTAAAAATTTATTTTCATTGAAAAATTATTTGCATTGAAAATATTATTTGGATCAAAAAAAATATTTTCATTAAAATTTTTGCTTAGATTAAAAAATTGCTTTCATTGAAGAAACTACTTCCATTGAAAAACTATTTTCATTGAAAAAATTACTTGCATTGAAAAACTAATTTCATTGAGAAAATTGCTCACAATGAAAAAAAAATTTCATTAAAAAACTACCTCCATTGAAAAAAATGCTTGCATTGAAAAACTAATTTCATTGAAAAAATTGCTTACATTGAAAAACTGCTTTCATTAAAAAAACTACTTCCATTGAAAAAAATGCTTGCATTGAAAAACTAATTTCATTGAAAAAATTGCTTACATTAAAAAGTTGCTTTCATTAAAAAAACGACTTCCATTGGAAAAAATGCTTGTATTGAAAAACTAATTTCATTGAAAAATTTGCTTACATTAAAAAACTACTTTCATTAAAAAAAACTACTTCCATTGAAAAAAATGCTTGCATTGAAAAACTAATTTCATTGAAAAATGCTTTCATTAAAAGAACTACTTCCATTGAAAAACTACTTTCATTGAAAAATTGCTTTCATTGAAAAATTACTTACATTAAAAAATTGCTTTCATCGAAAAACTACTTCCATTGAAAAGTTATTTTCATTGAAAAATTATTTGCATTGAAAAACTACTTCTATTGAAAAATTGTTTTCATTGAAAAACTTACTTCCATTAAAAAATTGTTTTCATTGAAAAATTACTTTGGATACAAAATGTTGCATTTAAAATTATTTTCGGCACTTGATGTAAATTGATGTATGAGAACTTTCCTATTCCTCTAGAAAAAAATTATGAAAATGATTATATAATATGTACTATTTAAACCAGAATTTAACATAGGGAGTTGCCACATATGTAGATTATTCAATATACTAAATGTAATTATAAAAAGGTCACATAAAAACTATTAACCTTAATGTCTAAGAGGGGTTTTATTTAAAAATTTATTTTGATTCATCAAAATCAAACTTTTGTTTCACACTTGTGTGGACACTATCATTAGGAATAATTGTCAAAGAAGTAACCAAACATTCACCCTTCAAAGTAATTTCCATTTGTGGGATAAATTGTTGGAAGTATTCTTGAAAGCCAACTAGGGCATATGTGGTCGACAATCGAAATTCACCATGAATGTGAATTGAAATAAGGAGTTGAACTTGTTTTGGACAAGGTAAATCCAAGAATTCAAATTTTGTCATATGCACAACTGCTTTAAGCCATTTGCCCCTCAATAGTTAATAACACAAGTTCATCATTAGTGGAAAATATTAAACATGCCCAAAATAAATGAATGTAGTCAATACAAAAATATTGTTGTGATTTTTTCCTATAGTCTACCCATTTGCTTGGTTTATTTTCACCTTGTCATGGTTCAACACGTTTTGAATCCAAGTTATGCACTTTATGAACACACTAGGGGTACAAAGGGTTATGTAACATATTACTTGGCATGTTATGTGAGGTTACAAGTGCAAAACATGCCATATTATGTGAGGTTACGAATGCAAAACATGTTTAGGTGTCACTTGAAAAAATATGGATGGGGCAAATGGGTAGATTGGAAGAAAAAATAGTAGCAACACTTTTGTACTGATTTCATTCATTTCCTTTGGCTTGTTTAATGTTTTCCATCATTAGTTGTAATGGAAACACAAAGAAAGTTTAATTTTTGAACCATTGATTTTGAACAACAAATGTTACAATGAACACCACTTGTTGGAAAAATCATGACATTTGTTACATGATAATTTTCACATTTAAAAAAAATGGAGGCACATTAGGGCTAGCTATGGACAACATTTTGGTCATTTGAAAAAAGAAGACAATATGTTCAAACAAAAAGGTAAATGAAGATGAACATAAACATAGGGCAAATGTGGAAAAAAGGTAAATCAATCAAAAAAGAAATAAAACCATGCACAAATGTACACATAATATGTAATAAAAAAGAATGAAATGCATAAAAAGTGCATAATAAAAGATGTTCTGGAAATGTAATAATTTAAAGAACTAAAACTTAAAGAAAAAAACAAAAAAAAGATAAAAATTTAATAACAACAAAAGAAGTATTTTTTAAAAAAGGTCATTCAAATACAGAAAAAATAAAATACCCCCCTTGTTTCAAAAAAAATAAAAAATTTGTTTCCTATTCATTTTGATTGATTAAAAAAATTATGGGTGTGAAATTTAAAGCTTTACGAATGATATTTGAAATGTAAAAACATTAGATCAACATATACATATTTTAAGTTTTAAAACAAAAATTGTTTGTTTTTTGCTTAAACTTTACATTTTCACCCCCTTCACTTCCATAAGCCATATCTTGCTCATTTAAAACTAATTCTGGTGACTTTTTAGACATTAAATGTGCCAAGAAAGGGGATATAAAATCCTTTCAATGTTTAAAGGCTATTGACCAATGTGAAAAAAATTATAACGCTTTATTTACAAAGGTTTTTCACATACTTGTCTACCTTACCATATTAAAATTACAATATGCTTTTATTTGAACAATTACATTCTAAATATTTATCCCATATTCTTTACTTAGAAAGGAATTCCATTGGATTATATAAAGACAACTTTTTCATTCTTGGCAACAACATTGTACTCTATGTCTAGTATGTGATGGAACATGAATTTTTGTTCTTTAGACAATTCTAATAAATAAAAGTCATTACATTCTATAGGCCATTCTAGGAGAGATAATTATGTGGTCATCCGGTTTTCCCCTCAATGAGGAAATAATCAAATGATTGCTTCTATTATTTTACATTAGATTTGAATGGCCACCAATTAATCTTTGGGCAAAAAAACAAAAAAAATCAACTTAATGGCCACTAGGTTAGGTTTCTTTTTCGCTTGGAGACATAGTGGCCATTAAATCGTTTTGATGTGGGCTTGTGAGGGAACACCTAGTAACCACTAGGTCCCCCTTTCTTTATTTACTTCAACACCTAGTGGCCATCAAGTTGTTTTTTTTTTTTGAAACCTGGTGGCCATTAAGTGTTCAAGCGAAAAAGAAACCCGACCTGGTGGCCATTAGGTTGGTTTTTTTTTTTGCACTCGGAGACCTAATGGCCACCAAGTTGTTTCAACCCAAGACTTCGAGGACCACCTAGTGGCCACTAGGTCGGTTTTTTTTTTGCACTCGAAGACCTAGTGGCCACCAGGTTGTTTCAACACAGGACTGCAAGGACCACCTAGTGGCCACTATGTCAATTTTTTTTCACTTGGAGACCTTGTGGCCACTAGGCCATTTTGACACTAAATTTTAAAGGACCATTTGGTGGCCACTAGGTCAATTTTTTTTGCACTCAAAGACCTAATGGCCACCAGGTTGTTTCAACACAGGACTGCAAGGACCACCTAGTGGCCATTATGTCAATTTTTTTTCACTTGGAGACCTTGTGGCCACCAGGCCATTTTGACACTAAATTCTAAAGGACCATTTGGTGGCCACTAGGTTTTTTTTTTTCCACTTGGAAACCACCTAGTGGCCCTGAAGGACCATTTGGTGGCCACCAATTTTTTTTTTTTTCCCGCCTGGAAACCACCTAGTGGCCACTAGGTGTCAACCCTAAATTGCAAGGGATCACCTAATGGTCACTAAGTGTATTTTTTTTCACCTAAAAACCACTTGGTGGCCATTAGGTGATTTCAACCTTGGACTGCAAAGGACCACTTGGTGGCCATTACGTCATTTTGATGTTAGATTGCAAGGAGCCATCCGATGGCCACTAGGTTGTTGTTTTTTCACTTGGAGACTTAGTGGCCACTAGGTTGTTTTTTTTCACTTGGAGATTTAATGGCCATTAGGTCATTTCAATATCTAACTATGAGGGACCACTTGGGGGCCATTGGGTCTTTTTTTTTTGCTAGGAGAACACCTAGTGGCCACTAGGTGGTTTCGACCATAAATTGCAAGGGACCACCCGGTGGTTGCCAAGTGTTTTTTTTCACACCTGAAAACCATTTGGTGTCCACTAGGTGATTTTGACCTTGGACTACAAGGGTCTGCTTGGTGGCCACTAGGTGGTTAATTTAATTTAATTTAATTGCTTGGAGACCATTTGGTGGCCACTAAGTGGTTTCGACCCTAAACTGTGAAGGACCACTTAGTGGCCACCAAGTGATTTCAATCTAAGACTACCAAGGGATTACTTGGAAGCACTTGGTGGCCATTGGGTGGTTTCCATCTTGGACTGCTAGGGATCACTTGATGGATCACCTTAAAAAATTAAGTGAACAGTCAAATTTTCAATGATACAAAAACATTTTGAAAAATTATTTTTATTACATTAATTTTTCATTTTTATTATCTTTTTAAATATAGGTGATCATGAGATGAACATTAGGTTCTATTTGATGTTTGGTGTGTAAATTGGAAAACAACATTGAATGATGCTTAAAAGAAAGGGAAAAAAATTACCTCTTTGAATGCAAATTGAACATTTGATAATTTAATGTGTAACTACAAAAGGCGAACTCAAATAACTTTGTTATAAACCTTTGTTAAAATTGTGTAATGTTTTGCCTTCAAATATCAATTTCCTTTTGATGTTATTATCACATTATTATCACACAAAACCATAACACATTGGCCTCCATTGTATGCCTTAAGAAGTTCTTGATATTTTGTTTTGAAATTGTTACCAAAAGCAAGAACATTTTGGTCAAATTCATTTTCTCTATCTATAATCAACAATGTTTTTTCACCTCTGTTATCCCCTATGCCCTTTACACCAATGACGATGGCAACAATGGTAACAAACCTCCAACTTTGAATAAAACTTCTAAATTTTCTAATGGAATCCATGTGGAAAAACATGGGAACAAATTTAGGTTGAAATGTAAGAATTAATGACACGATGGTTGTTGACTCAATTATAGTGACAACATGCATGTCATCTTTCTCCAAACCCCTTTTAGACTTTGAGTTAATGCAAAAAAATTCCATCCTCACAAACATATTTTTCTACAAATGCTATTTTAGCATCTTTATATGAGGCAATTTCAAGTTCAAAGTGATTTTGGTTAGAGTTGCCATGTCCAACAAATCACAATGCAAATATGCATAGCTTGGATCTTCCATGCTCCTATTTGTAATTTGATCAAAGGTGCCATACCTATTAAACACCTTTGCTTCAAATGCAACATCTTTAATGTCAAAATCCAAATCATCTACTACAACAATTAATCTAGCTTCCTTCACTAGAATAACATCCATTGTATAAATAAATAAAAAATTTACTAAAATGAATTTGAGAACAAACAAATGAAATAACACTTGACAAAACTAACAATTGCAAAAACACACACTTGACAAAACATACACTTATAGAAACACAAACTTGCAAAGGAAGAAAAAAAATTGTCAACAAATGGTGAAAACTTAAACCAAACACATTGTTCTTGTTATGAAAAAAAAAAGACAACAAACATATAACGTTATATTTATATGGGACAAATGACCTAACTTTAAACCTTTTTTTATTTTGTATTAACTTTAAATAATTTTGACTATGGTCAATTTCAACTCAACAATAAAATATTGTATCCATGGTTTGAGAACTAAATTATAGTTTAATAATGAACAAGACATCAATACCCTTGAGATCTTATAAAATTTTAGTTATTGACTTTCAATAACTTTAACTATGGTAGATATCTACTATTAACCATGGATATTGATTAGCCATGGTTTGGCGGCTAGATTGTGGTTTAATAATGAACAAAATATTAATACCTTTGGCATCTTATGAATTTTAATTATGCATCTCATATTTACACCCGAACCTTAAATATCTCAACCTAGATTTGAAAAATATTAACACATGAACCTTAAAATTTTCTCCACTATTTAACCATTATTTTCATTTTCACTCAAGCATATTATTATTATTATTTGAGAAACGTCAAATTTTTTAACAGTACATTAAAAAATTTAGACACACAAAAAAATCAAATTCCATTTTTTTCCTTTTTTGGTTAGATGTATTAAGTGTTCATTTTTTAAAAATATTGTTTATTCTTTTTGTTATATTTTTGTGTTGAAATTTTTCCATTCCCCAAAAAAAGATATTAATATTTATAAAAAAAAATCTTGAGAAAAATCTTGATAAAGTTACCATATCACAAAGAAAAAAAACAAAAAAAATATACATCCACCCCCTTTTTCTAACCACCCCATCCCACACCAGCAAAAAGAAATTCTTTGAAAAATTAAAAAATATCATCAAAGCCTTATTGAAGTTTTTAAAATAACATCAAATTCATTTAAAACATTTAATTCCAAAAATAATTTTATATTAAAATTAAAATTTATTAAAAAAAATTTGTGTTTTAATTTAATCAATTCTTGCATAATTTTTTCAAATCTCATTTTAATAAGATTAAAAAAATTGAAGCTAATTATTTGTATGTTTATCAAACAAAGTTCATTCAAAAAATTACTCATATGAATTGTTTTTTACATTTCATAGTGATATGAAACCTCGTGATACAAAAAGGCAAGTGACAACCCAAAAAAATAAAATGATATAAAGACATGATTAAATGAGTTACCCAACATTCATATTTTGAGAAAAAAACCCAACAAGTAGATGGGTACAGTTCAAAACAACCCATCAATTGGATGGGTGCACCCAAAATCTACACATGCCAGTCAATTAGCTTGGGTCAATAAAAAACTTACACACAAATCTATAACCTTATCCATTTGGCCAACTTTTGAAAATAGAAAAGAACGATAACAAGTTTTTCTTTTTTTCTTTGGGGATGTTCATTGTTGCATTTAAAATGCCAACAAGCTTCATCTCAAAACAACATCAACATGCCGCACCACAATCACAGACCTCCAAATTTCCCATTCCAATGTTGTAATCAAACCCCACCTCCATTGTTGACTTCACATTCAAAGGAGAGACAGGCGGTGACAATATGGCAATCACACAAAAGATCGCTCGACACTTTTTCATTGCCTTCAAACACAAAAACACTCAAAATGCATGGTACTACTTGGGGGAAAAAAAAGACCCTAAATCAAAGAACCGGAGGGTTGGAACTGAGGTTTTCATCGATACCCTAGGCCACAATTAATGCCAGGTCTGGGGTGGTTATGAATACATGTTCTTTTCACCTAGCAGGGGATGAGGCTGAGTATTTGAATTTTTTAATTCAGCTGAGTATGAATCAAATCAGGGTTTTTGAAATTTTTACCTCCTACTATTGTCAACCCTTATACCCGGGATGATATGGGGTGGGTTTTCTTGTGAAATCTGATACTTGCCCAACACTGATGTAAACCACTAAATTATGAAAGACATTTGGTGGAGCCCTTGGGACAAATGGGGGAAATGGGGCAATCATGTTGTTGTTGTTTTCACACTTAGACAATGGCCATTTCATAAAGGAGGCACCGGCCCCCAAAAAAATAAATCACTAACTTAAAATGAAAGCCATTTTCATGGCCTAAATACTATTTCAAATGATGATGTCATCCTCTCTTATTCACATCCCCCAATGACAGTGCTAGCGACCGTTCCATTTTGCAAAAGACCCCATCCAGGTTAGGGTTGTAGCCCCGTCCTCCTCACCAAACTGACCAGCCTCGAACATTATGCACCATGGAATGGTGAAACCCCTTGGGAAAGGCAATAGGCATAGTGACAGGCCCAACATAATGGGCAAGGGAAAAGGCCATTCCATGACATAAACGTCTGGGGTTAGTGGCAGATTCAACCGCTATAAGAAAATTCACGGTCAACAGAAATATTTTGGTCACTGTTACAAGCGATATGATCATCACCAACCAGAAGATTACACCATCTAATGTGGTCAAGAAAATGACATAATCTGCCACCCCAGACATTAATGTAAAGGCCATAATTTTTGGTGTTGATTCTGCTACCTCCCCCAAACAGCATTGCATTGCATGATTCATTTCCTGCAGTTAATGTCAGGAAATTCCAACTTTTCTATTTAATTTTTTTTTTGGGGGGCAGCTGTTCCTTGAGGTCAAGAGAGATGCATCTTTTCAGTACTTGAAAAATCACAACTTCAGGTGTTCAAAATCAACATCAATGGATGTACATTCAGGATCTATCATGCCTGATTTTAATACACCATATATAGCATGGGGGGGGGGGCAGCTTCAACATAATTCTTTGGAATAATAAATTAAAATATAAAAATTCTATGTCAAAAAAAAAGATTTAAAAAAAAAACATTCCCAAACAATTTCTATTTTGCTTCACACAATTTTCTTTAATTTTAAAAACTCAACATTTCTATAAATAAGATAAAAGAGTGTCAAAGTTGCCAAGGTACTACTACTGAAGCACATTACATTGAAAGACATGACATGGAAACTCCATGCATCAATTGAATAGCAACCTATTTATAATATTGTTACTATCCATTTTGCAGAAAGATGGTTTTTCTGAAGTGGAGCAGGTCAAAAGTGGTTAACCCTACCACATGGTTATTTGCACACCTAACCCTAACCTAATGTCTAAAATTGGAGATGACACGCTAAACTCCGCTTAGATGACAAACTTATTAGGGTTTTTTTTTTTTTTTTTTCCACCTACCTTACTATACATAGCAGCTCCACAACTACTAGTAGTAGCTAGTAGTAGGTTACCAAATCACCCCTGGAGGTTAAAGTACAAACTTGTAGTGCAAGAAAAGAATAAGAAACATGGGGTGCATTTTTAAATTATTCCTACACTTTAAAGGTCAAATTACATTACCGACAAATGTATATAACAACAAACTTATATAAAAATTTTAAACACTAGTGAAGTTGCAACTTGCAAGTAAACCAAAAATTGCTCGAGAAGAGAAGAAAATAAAATGAGATATTCAATAAATTAATTGAAATTGATAAAAATATCAAATCATTTGCCTCCCTCATACCTATTTCTAGAGCTTTAAGTTCAAACCATTTAAGCTGATTCTAAATTATTACATACTAAGAGCATCTCCACCAACAATCGCCCAACACATTATGGATGAAGATTTGTAAACATTTGCCTAACGACCTTGGTAAAATGATTGTGACTCAACTTTTTTTTTGGTTCAATATGTTCAGGCTGGCAAAAGTCACAACACAATTTAACACTTGTTCTTGATTGGTTAGATGTATTGATTAATCCAAGTGATTTGTTATTAGTAAATTGTAACTTTTTATTGTCCCCGGTTCATGTTCAAAAGGTGGGGATTGGAATTGCTGAATAAATAATCTTGGAAGGGAGAAATATTGTTGCAGGGCCAAATGTAGAGTATTGCTGGAGCTCCTCTAAGAAGTGTGTTGGAACTTGGAAGATCATGTATTTGTCTACATAAGGTCCAAGATACTTTTAGCATTAAGGTGAAGATTGTTAAGAGCATCTTCACCAATGCTTCGTATGTGACCTTACAAATATATTTCTCACATCCAAGTTGTAGTAACTTCTTTTCCAATCGCACCCATAAAACTGACACTGGGACTGCAAGTACGTGGGAGACTACTAATAGCAAACCACTTGGACCAATCAAACTATCTAACCAATCAAAAATAGGCAGAGTCAATAAATACGATTTGACTCTGTTTCTTCGACTGTTCCAGGACTATGAAAGCTGTACATTTTTCAGGGTCCCAGAACTCTTCCAGTGGATTCACTGGATTTGAGTCATGAACTTCATCCAAGAGGTGTAGTTCAGGGTCACATAGTGAGCGTTGGTGGAGATGCTCTCAATATGGGGTGTTGGGCTGGATTCAAAGTTTTTTTTCGTAAGTACTGGAATCTGAAAATATCATCAATTTCTGACTATAGTGTACAAGCTACTTCTAGGGTTAAGATGCCAAGCTATTTCTAGGGTTAAGAATCACGATGTTGACCCAAGTGTAATGTCTTTTTTGTGTAAAGGCCAACGAAGAACAATAAGTCAAGAGCTAGATTTTGGATTCCCTTGAAGAGAACCGAGAGAGAGAGAGAGAGAGAGAGAGGGAGAGAGATTTTTAGAGAATTGGGTGTGTGCAAGATCTTGAAATTGCAATTGGGCTTCTCTCGGATTTGCTGAATAGAAGCCTCTGAGAGAGAGAGAGAGAGAGAGAGAGAGAGAGATTAGAGAATTGGGTGTGTGCAAGAGCTTGAAATTGCAATTGGGTTTCTCTCAGATTCCCTTGATTCTTGGTCCTGAGCTTGCAAGCTCAAGATTGATACCTTGTGTAGCGACAAAGGTTTTTTTTCCTTGCAAGAGGTTTTGGCTGTGTTGTTTGTGACAGCAGGAAATTTTGTTGGCAAGCGATGGCAGGAGAACAGAAAGGTGGTGGTTACTATCCCGAGGGACACTATGGAACATTTCAAGGACCACCGCCTTTCGTGCAACAGCCACAAACTGCAGACCCAGAAAGAGGACCTTACTATCCACCTATTGCAGGTTCACTCCCCCCCATCTTCTTTTTTCCCTCCTTGAAATATCCAATTCTTTCCTTTGATGCAGTTTTTTCAAGCTAATTGCATCATAAGAAAATTGATTTGGGAGTTTTAGTCTCATTAGCAAATTGTCTGTCACTCGAGTTATTTCATCAAATCTCTCGAACATCTTCTCTAAATTTGCATCAGCAGAAAGTCAGCAACTGGTCCCAAAGAGTCAAAATCACCAAGAAAAAGAGAATATGTTTTTATGAATATAGATCTTCTTGAGGCAAGTGTCGGTGATCTTTTTTGTACTAATTATAACAGTTCAGGCACCCACAGTCTTGTGTTTCTTGCATATGTGGAAAACTCTGGAGTTGAAACTAATTGGTTAGACTCTGGTGTTCTGCTCTTCCCTACATGGTGACACATATAGGCCCTAGGGTTTGTACATACAATTTAGATTTGTGCAGTATCCAGAAGCATCATACTCGAGGCAACATCATATTCACCTTGTTCCTTTTGCTCTCATTACAAACAGCAAGTGGTTTCAAGGAGTTGAATTTTCATGAGAAGATTTGTACTATGAATGTCATTTTTGTTGACTGGTCAGATTTTTAATTACCGTCTCCCCTTGTTCAGAGGTGAAGTCTTTCTAGAACTTACCTGTTTGCCTATCCTTCTGCTTACCCCTCTTGTGAAGTCAGGAGTTTTCCATGCTCTCGAAGATCCCAGTGACCTGCTTTGTGAGTAGACAAACTAATTAGGGTTTACATCTAGCATGCTCTTATTTCAGTGAATCAAGTCCACAACCACTTCAATATGTAACAACCATGATAGAACACACTGAATAACAAATGTAGGGAACTTCATGTCCGATTTGTTCTGCTTTCTTATATGCAGACTACCCTCGGGTAGCAGAAGGAGTTCCCTTAAGTGGAAATTATGGCTACTATCAAGGTGATCACCATGAGCGTCACCATCGTCGTCGCTGTTGTCATCATCGTCAAGACCCAAATGGCCTTCCATTTTGCGGGCTTGGATATGGCTGGTTCTTGTAAGATTTTGAGCTCAACCAATTTCACCAGCATGGCTAGTCATTAAAGTATTTCATCAAAGTATGCACTTAGTTGATCAAGACACAGAGAGCAGATTTTGTGCAATTGTTGCCGTATGGAAGACTAGATCCATGCATAAGAATTCACAGGCAGGGAGGAAGCCCTTTTTGGGTTACTATCAGCTGTCCTCTTCATGAACTGAGTTTAATGTATGTGGATGGGCAGATAGCTAGCTTGTCATCATATGCTGCTCACCTCATGGCCATTACTTTGCTTCACAGGAGTGTTTAAAAGAACACAATCATCTTAGACTTTCTGAACCAGAGTGCACTTGCACATGATTGTTTTTTAGGCATCATTTTTGTTTTAGATGGAACTGTGTCAAGATTGTTTCACCAGTTGCCATCTGTCAGATGATGAGTTTGGCTTCCCATGCATGAAGTATTAAGTGGGAGCAATACCTTAGTGATGGCTGTATCATATCTGGTTTTGACTTCTATTTGCAAATTGTTTGAGCAGGTTCCTTTTGGGTTTTGTTGTCATCGGTGTTCCATGGTACGTTGGAACGTTTATTTTCTGTTGCCTTGCTCACGATTACAGGGAACGCTCTGGACTAGCTGCATGTGCTATTGCGGTACATGAACCCCTCCCCCTTGTTCCCACCACCTCTGACTATTGCTGTTCCAAAATGCTTGATTCTTCAAAATTCAGAGCATCATCACAATTTTTCCAACTTTTTTTTCCCTCAAGAGAGTTTGAATTTCTTTGGCCAGAAATCTTTGCTTTGATCCTTACTTTGGGGCATATACTAGGATCTACCAAATTTGAGTCCATCTGTCTTTTTTTCCATGTCTGCATGTTTCATCAATTCTGTGTCAAAGATTGTCATCTTTATTTGTATGCTTTGGTGTCTTAGAAAGTGGGTGTGCAGTATTTTGTCTCGGATATCTGCTGGTCCGAAGAAAGAAAGGACCACCTATGTCATGCAAGTTCTTTTTTTCTGGGGACCTAATGTTTTGTTTATGCTTTGTTGGTGCAGGCCATAGTTGTCTTGTTGCTAGGTGGTAGCTTTCACCTAAGATACATGTGATTGACTTGTGCATGAAAATGAGAGGTTCATTCCATGACTTTCTTTTTCAACTTTTGGGTGTAAAGATACGAAACTTCCCTACAGGAGCTCAGTAGCCTTATATTTGACTTCGGCTGTAGATTGTTGAAAATCATGTCTTTTACACCTCTACAAATTTCTTGATTTCTCTTGAAGTAGAAAGCTAGTTGGTTCATATGGTATTGTAGTATGGAGCATGACTAAAATCTGTTTTTCTTATGATTTCTGGGGAAACCTCAAATTTTAGCGCAAAGTTTAGTTTCAATGACAATTATTTTAAGTTTATTTTTTGATTGGCTTCCAAGCATAAATAAATATTTGGCTTATATATGCCCATGTTTAAAAGTTGCTGTATCTATGCAAAAGCACTGATTGTGGTCACTGATTAGGTCCTTGTTAGAGACCCTTGTCAGCTATTGCAAATGGTTTGCAAGTTGATATTTTGTTCTGTTTTTTTCTCATGTCATTTTCATGATGTTTGCTCCAGGTAACACTTCATGGGCAACTCTGGACTAGAGAATTTCTTGTCATTCATTTTCCCACATATATAGCACATCATGCAAAGGAGGTTTAGTTCAATATAGAGAAATTCCATCTCTTGGGCATTGGCTTTTGGTTGCCATCTATATTGTGTTTAAGGAATGAAGCAGTCATGCAGATGCCAAAGGAAGATGGAATGTATCCAAATCATCCATATTGAAATTTGAAAGCGCAATGCCATTACAATTCAAAAGATGCTCTTGTAAGCTCCTTTTGTGAATATCGCAATGTATATAATAGAGCAAATGGTTGTGACTTGTGACAACTGTTTTCTCTTTCAATTTTGTGATGTAGCTAGTACGAGTAGTGATTATCCAAAAGACAATTTAGCCAAACTTGACTATAAACCACATGTGAAAGTAAAAACATTTAAACATCCTTCTGCATTGTTGGCTACCTATTGGAACAAGATGTAGAATCTGGCAATTTTTTGAAGGAAGAACAAAATTTCAATGATCAGAAACCCAAAAAACACTCTTCAAAAAACCCTAACCAGAACCAAAAATGATGGTTCTAACCTGCCAAACTGGGTACCCACCCAAAACTGCACAATCTTCAATCTTGCACAATTTTCAACAATTCTGGTCATCAAGTTCTTCTCATCACTTTGTGATAAGTGTTAAGTAAAAGAGTTCAATCCATTTCTCTTCAGGTACTTCACAATGTGTTGGGCAGTTATTGAAAACAGGAACAAAACTGCAACAATTACCCAGTTGGTTCTTAGGATCCAAAACCCCAATTCTCAAAACATCAAAGATCTGGTCCTGATATACAATCTAAGGTTATCAAAAAAGTTTGAAAAAATCAAATACGCACCCTATAAAATAATCAGTTCTTTCATGGAAACGGCCAGTTATTGAGGTTTTTGAAATAACCAGTTTTTGAAAAAACCAGAATTGGGTGGTTTTTCAGTGCTGAATTTATTCCAACAAACTATGGGCATTTATCTAATGCTGAAATATTTTTAAAAAATCAGAACTGATAGCTATTAACAAAATCAAATACCCACCCAACACTGCTATAATACCAGTGTTGGGCAGTTATTAGAAACTGCACCTAATCCCCTCCAGAAATCAAGGTGGTTCATAAAATTCATAACCGACCCTTCTAAAATTAAGTCAAATCTTGCATTCAGAATATAACCATGGTTATCAAAAATCAAATTCCCAACCCTGATGCATAACCATGATTTACAGTTTTTTGAAAAAATTCAAAATAAGCATTCGAAAAACTGCTAGCCTGGGTCGTTGCCATTTGCTCATGAAACCCAGTTGTTCTTTGAGGGGTTTTGAAATAGTAGAAAACCAACAGTTCTTTGAATTCTGATTTTTTTCAAATACCCATAACCAGTGAGAAGTTCTTTGACTCCAAGTTTTTCAAACAACTGAACCTGGCGGTTATTAACAAAAATAGCAATCATTTACCCATCACTGCTATATATATCCACTGCAAACCCCGCAACACATTTTGTCAACAACACAATTTGTCAGTCCCTTAGGAAAAGATACTAGAAAGTGTGTGCTGGTATGGATGTCTACGCATATACACTAGTTATTACTCTCAAGATGCTGAAATGGGGTATTCAACCTTGTCGTCTGTTCCAGTCTGTAAGTTGTGCTGTCTTAAATCGAATAGCTTGAGGTCGTCTGTTTGTTTGTGCAGAGTCCTGCAAGTCTGTCCAGAAGAAGTGCATAAAAAAGTAAAGTCCAGCCAGCTTTGCTATAACAGCATCTCCAGCTGTGCTCCGTATGTAACCTCCAGAAATATGTGACCTCACATCCAAGTATAGTTATTTACTTTTTTCCAACCCAGCAGTAAAACTAAAGCTGGGATTGCAAATAGGTTGGAGACTACTGAGAGCAAACCACTTGGACCAATCATTATGATCGGCCAATCAGAAACAGGGACCGGCAGTCAAATCATATTTAGTACACCCTTCTTGGAAGGTGTTAGGCTTTGCTACGCCTTTTCACTAGCCTATGCAAGCTGTGCAAAATGCTAAGCCAAAACCATTTTGCTGAGCCAAATTGGCATGTTTTGACTTTTTGTCCTTCAATTTTCATTTCCAGGGTCACATACTCAGCACCAGTGGCGTTGCCACTTGCTCTAATGAGAGATCCCTTGGTCAACAGCTCACTTTGACTCAACACAATGCAAATGCTTCCAAAGATTCTACTGGAATTTCCTCTCATTATTAGTTCCATATCAAAATCCATAGAGATATAGAAGGGGTAGCATTTTCATAGGCATCTCAAATCTTCAATTTCTGTGGCAGAAAGGTAGTTAAGCAGTATAATTATTTGCAATACAATGATTCACAAATGATTTTAATCACTGCTCTGACTCACAAATGTACTAAGGATCAGAACATGAGACCCATTTGATAATTGATTATGAAATATTGAGGTCAATATTTGGACAAGGTGGTACCGATTTAGCCAAATTTGGCTATTAAAAATGAAAGGAAAAAATAAAACATACTCATATATTTTTTGCTAACTTCTTGGACCATGTATAGAAAGAAATCTGGTCTTTTTTAAATAATATTTTTAAAATTTGAATATTACCTCTTGGTGTTGGTCTTCTCAGTACTTTATATTCATATCATACTGATTTTTCAAAGTTGATAATTTGTCTAATACCTATATCATTTTTATAGTAAATTTTTCTTTTTAGATTTCTATATCATGACCATATTGGGTATGTGATAAACCATATACTTGTCCAACACTGGTGAAGACCATGCTTTTTTTTTCATGTCCAGATGTTATACTCACTTGTCACTTAAGATTTGGGAATATTGGATTCGTGAGAATGAGCCAGCACCCACCGGTGCACCATGCACAATGGATGATGGTATGTGGACAGAAAACAAAATTTCTGTTGTATTCCTATGCCATAGCTATTCCATATCTATGTACTATCCATCCACATCCATCTACCTGCATAGTAGCCACCAAGTGCCTTACCTACTACTAACCTAGCTACGTAGTAACCACTCACATTCCCTACTTGCTTACCTTATGGTAATTTTTACCCACTTACATGGGTATTAATATGTAAAATGTAGTACATTGTACTACCACCTTGGGCTCTCATTGGCCCAATAATTCCATAAACCTTCATTGCTTGGATGAAATTTTCATTATTGCTCTCTACATGGATGAAAAGAGGCCATCTTGATTCTCATGAGCGATGGCTACATCTGATAACCAACTCAAGAGTGTGCAAGTTATCACGAATAGTTGAGATGCTCACAATGCCTGAACAATTTACAAGAACTTGTGCACTCTTGCAGGTTACCTAGTCCATATCCATTACTTGAAAGCAGCTAGAGTCATTGGGCTTGCATCAAATCCAGAACTCTTGAGACAAAATCTGATTCACCAGATGGGCAGAAAGAGATCTCTAGTAACTGTCATCTACAGCAGGGCAAAAGTGGTGAAATGGGCATCTTCCAGTTTGGTTTAGCCAGCTTTAGGCTGCAAGTCAGGAGTAGGTGAACTTCACTTTTCTACCACCCAAGTGTACCCTTAGAGCAAAGACATATGGTGGGTGGGGGCTGGGTGTGAGATATGAGAAAGAGTTTCATTTGAACTAGTCATCAAAGTAGTTATTGGCATTGTTCAATCAAAGGTGCTCCTTGCATGTCCAAAAACACAAAAGCAAATACAATAGTTGCTCTTTTTTTTCTCATATCATTTGCTTTCAAATTTACTCATATAAGCTCAAAGGAGGAGACTACAACATACCTATTTTGGGATTGTCCAAAGCTTAAATTATATATATATGGGCCAATCAAAGATGCTCATCATAAAAACTTAAAATTTTGAACTTTGGGGGTCCCCACAACTAATTAATATGAGTCACAATATACTACGAAAACCCACCACTCTCACCTAGGTCGTGAAAAAGGTACTCTGTATGATTATCTAGCATGTAATTTGCATAATGCCAAGAGGCCTCCAATTGCCAAATTAAGAACAACTGATTAGAATTGATGATACATATTATAGATCTTTGACAAATGTTTTTCCCTCATCAAAACCCTAAACCCTAATAATGTTTATTTGTTTGTTTTCACTAGATGCTTATGGCTCCAAAAATATGCTTTACAACAAAAATAATAATTTGGGCCATTTCATGTAACGAATGATGACCCCACATCTAACACATAAAATGCTTTTTCATCTTTTTTTAGTTTTGGAAGTGGCCACTTTCTACCAATCATAGTAGGGGCAACATGGTTACACAACCTTCCCTCAAGTACCTATGCAATTTCCAATAATTATTTTAATCACCTTGTTAAGGCATCCACATGGTTTTCGATGCTTAATTTATCCAATGACCTTTATTAAAAAAACTTGATTGATTATAGTTTATCACATTTTGGATGGTTGGGTCAAGAGTTTTTTTTCTTTGTTACATGGTTACATTCTAGTTATTATAGGTACACTAAAATAAGTTAGTTTGGAACAGATTTTAATGTGAAGATAGTTTAAGATACTTTGTATGAGATATAATCTCAAGTTGTGTGATCTCAAATCATCAAAAGTGATTTGAGAATAAAAAACACAAGCTTGTGTTTTTACAAGTTTTTATGAATTTTTATGCAAGTTGTTTATGACATGGTTCGTGTGGGTTTCCTTGTGTATTTTTTGGGTTTGGATTCACGCTTGTTACATGTGAATCAGATATTTTGGTTTGGAGGTGTTATACCATTTAAGATATTTATGTATTATGTGTTGTATGTGTGTTGACAACGCTAGATGTAAGTGTCAACATAAGAGCATACAATAGTCAAATGGTTAAACCCAATCATTATTTGGCCTACCAACGTGTCTCATTGAAAAAAAAATTGAAGAAGAATAATAGAATTAAGGTGTCCAAGTTACCAAGGGATTAAAACGACTTTTGGGTGTGAATATTGAAAATTATGAGGACACCACTTTCTTTATTTTTATTACATAGTCAAATAAATATTATTATCATGTATATTGACTACATCAATATTGAAATTAAAATACAGGAATTGCACAAATCATCTATCATTTGCATTTAAAATTTTACATGTTAATAAAAATAAAAGTACCATGGAACAAAATTATGCATGTAAACTATGCATTAGTAATCAAGGGTTTCTATTAGCAAAAGGTTATGTCATCTTTATGCCCCACGTGTATATATATCATCATTTAAAACTTGGTAATCTTGGAAATTGGGAGCATAAAGTAACTGAAGTTCAAAAAAATTCTATGATGCATTTGTGTCAAAAAATTATGTCAAATACCATTTTGACTAACCTAGAGGGCATGTTAAGAATATTAACCAAAAAACCCATGTTGAGTAAAAAAGAGGGGTCTTCCCCATGTTTAACTTGTTTAAAACATGGATTTAATTCTCTACCAATTTGCAGTTGCCCAATTTATTTTTTCAAACCTATATCGAACCACACGCTGGATTTTTTTTGTTGGAGACCTTGTCAATTTATAGTCTTTAAACATTTATGATGTTGTTTCAATCCATAGGATTTAGCTAACAACTTTTGATAACTTTTCAAGTTATGTTTCACATTGCTTTTAGTCTATTTCATCCCCACGTAACTTGAAATGTTCAACATGGCCCATATTCTAAGCATGGTCATATCTCCTCTCCTTGTGGTCAAAGACATATTACTATTTTTGAACTCATATATCATCTCATTAACCAAACCCTTTGTTCTGTATTTTGTGGTCTACTTTTCATTCAATTTTATCCTCTTCAATTTGGTATGACTAATAATGTAGATGATGATATTATAATCCATGTTTTTTGTCCATCCAAATTATGTAGTTGTGCATGTTGTGGTGAATGTTTTAAAATTAAAACTATAGTTGTTAGGTATGCTACAAAAAAATATAAATTGTTGGGTTGATCTTCTTCAACAATCAATTCATATAAGTTTATGTTTTCTTTCACAAAATTTGAACTCGAATATCAATTTGAGATATCATAACACGATGGGATGCTTTAGTTATAGGTAGTCAATTTGGATTCTTAACAAGGTGACCTTTTAAAAGGCCTTTTATTTCCATGATTATGTTATTTTAAGAATACATTTGTGCAATTATTCATGATATGAGTAAATATTATTTCAACTACATTTGTAACATGTTTTGCATCTAGGTGGGGAGGTCCTCCCCACCTAACCTCTTGAAAAGACACATGTTAAATAAGTCCAATTACATTATAACTATTCATAAAATGTTTTAAATAAGGGATGAAATTGTTCATTAGGGTTCCAATAGGGGTTGAAATGTTAAGTGAACATTATATTTTTTAATTAATTTGCATTGGGTGCCACAATCAATACCGAACTCTTTTTAGCACCTATGGATTTTTTTCAGTGCTTTCATAAGTGTTAAAAGGAGTTTGGTGTTGACTTTGATACCCAAAGTAAATCTTGAAACAAACAAGCATAAGAGGTTTTCGTAGCACCACAATCACATTAAATGTCAATCTCAACAATCTCATGTTGAGTTTTGTTGTTTTGTCAAACATTTTGAAGATTTTATGGATAACAACAAAGAGGGGGTGACTCAATCAATAGCGTATGAAATAAGGGTTGGACTAGGTGTGATTTTGAAGAAATTTTTATTATAAATTATTGAATGTTATTTTGTGATTTGCAAACTTTACTTTGTCCTCATTCCAAACTGTCCAAATTCAACAGGATGTGAAGCATGCTACACCATATTCCCTTTTGTATACATGAATAGGTTGGATGAAGCATTGTAATTCAACAAATTGTTTGGAACATTTTTAAAAAAAGATGGTTTCCACCAATTTTGTGCAAGTATTTGATTTTTTGAATAACCTCCAATTCCAATTTTTTGAAAATTTTGAAAATTAAAGAACATGTTTAGTATTGGGTTTTTCAAATTTCAAATGAAGGTTCCTTATGGTGTCAACTATCTAGATTATGTTAAAATAGATTGGCAATTATATACAATGTTTTAAAAATCTTAAATACCTTGCCATGTTGATCATGTGTGTGTGTGTGTGTGGGGTGGTGGTTAATATTAAATAGTTACTTGAATTTTCAAAGTGTTTACATTGTAAAATGCACAAAGATTTTCCAATTTTGAATTGTTAAAAAATACACTAAATGTGCAAATGAGGATAATTTTCATTCTTGAAAGATACCTATTGAAATTGCAATAATAATTGGTTGGAACCTGTGCTTCTTAAATGGCAACACAAAATTGAAAGTAAAATCAATTGGTATATTACAAAGCTTGCACCATCAACTACCAAAGCCTTTGTGGTGTTACTAGACAATCACACAATTGTCAAACTTAATTCACACACGCTTGATTCACACCACAAATGAAAACAGTAAAACTAAAAGTGGAAACCACATATGACCACCTTTTCTTCCTATGGAAAAACCTTAGAAAATATTTGAACAAGATTTTAAAGTTGTTTAAATGTAAAAGATATGTGGGTGTCTTGATCAATTTGTCACTTCAATTCCTTTAACTTGACGAAATACAAAATTGTTGTTGCAAGTTCCATTGGGCTTTCAATTCTATAATGGGAAGTATAAAGGATATTTACCTATATCAACAAAAATTTCTATTAAAAAATCTAAATCCATTAAATGAATGTTAATAAATTAGTTAGAATTTCAAAAAATAAAAAAATAATGTAATTAGATTGTGTAATTAATTTAAACATACATGGTTTGGTATAATGAAAGTCTACCTTAATAACCTTTTTAATTATCAAAAAAATTTAAGAATGTGAAATCCAACAATTAGGTTGTATTGTTGAAAGTATTTTTATTAATGTAACTTGTATAAAAAGATGTGGCCATTTTTTGTATGTCTAATTAATAGCTCCATGTGCTCATTTTCAAACTAATATTGAGTAATAGAAATGAACACATACACATACCTATCATGTTTTGCAATATGTCATTTGAAATATTTTTGTAAGAACTATGGACATAGTAAACAACAAAGATGCACACATAGACACGCGTGTATTGTTTTATGATATTTTATTGTTATATGTAAGAATGTCATTGCCACTTTACAAATTGAAGGCATTTGTTATTTGCCATTTGTTGTTGTTTCCAAACCCTAGGAATAATTTTTTATGTTCAAAGTAGGAGTGTGGTATTAGCTTGCATTCAAGCACAAAATCTTTGTTTTACATGGTACGAATCAATAAACACCGAATTTGTCTTGCAACTCGAGTGGCAAGATCCTAGACCTTGTTGTGCACAAAGTGCCATTGTCATAGGACCAAAGATCTTGATGAGCCTCATGCAATAGCATTTTTAATATTTGATTCAATTGGACAAATGGGGTTCTCTTTCTCTAACCCCACAATATTCAACTACTTAAACCCACAAACCTTAGAAATTAAACAAAACATGAAATCAAATTGAAGGCCAGGTTTTACTTTCAATGAGTTCAATTGTGTGAAAATTTTGGGACAGCTGAAAAATACCATTTTGCAACTAGAAGACTCATTGAATGTATTTTATATCACCGCAAGGCATTCCAACTTCCAATGTTCAACAAAAATTGAAAAAAGGAAAAAAGAACAAATGCATGAATTATAAGCTCCAACTACAAATTAGATGGTACAAACTACAACACCTTATAAACAAATAACAATTACCAAAAGTTCACTATGAGCTTTGAGCTTCAATTTCAAATTACAACCCCTAAAAAAATACAAGAAAATTGCAAGAATCAAAGGGCATGCATCGAATTTTGATACATGCCACCATTTGCAGAAAATTTTGTTGTTTTCTTTCATTTACAAGAATATTGTAACAAGCTAATTCACTCACTTATTCTATGTCCGTCAATCAAAAGCTTTATGTTGTGGAAAGTTGCCCAAGTATAAGAACTAACATCTAAACAACTATTTACAAAAGCTATTTTATTATGAGGTCAAGATCAAAACATAAAAATTCTTGAAACACAATTCATTGATGCCCATGGTTTTTTCCATACTTGCTTTTCAAAGGTTCCTTATGAGCTTGATTATTTTAATTTTTCACCTTTGATGGGTAAATGGTTATAGATTTGGGGGGTCTGTTTTTGTTTTTAATAACCGCCAAAACATTGGTTTCCATCATTGTTGGCCAATTATAGTATTATATTAGTTTTAAATACATGAATAAGAATTTTAAAAATTAATTTTAAAAAATGCATTTAGATATTTAAAAACTTTCCCTGTACATATAGTTATGCATCCATGGAAATTTTTCTTTCATTTTTTTGTATTTGTTGATTCTCAAATTCAAGGTAACATCTAAACATGCATACATGTTATGTATAGCAAATTTACATGCTAATTATGCAAAAAAAAAAAAAATCAAAATTCAAACATTGGAAATCAATAAGTTTGTGGGAGAATTAAACCCAATTCTATAAATAATTTTTGCTCATTACAACACAATTTGCTTGCAAAAACAAACACCCACATAAAAACCCCAACCCCACATACATATATCTCCCAAATATAAATAGTTCTTCAACACAAAGTCATATCTAACATCCCTAAAACCCTACCTCTCACATATGGATATAAGCATGTACTTCTTAAAAGGATATGCATACGGATATGCATAATCATAAAATGCCCCTCTACTTATAATGGATAAAGTGGAATATCAAAAATTGAACAACTCCAAAATAGAACTTCATGCATATCCAACATTATGCATGTTCATATCCGGACTTTTCCAAATATCTAACCAACATTGGTTTCCACTTGTTGGGAAGTTAGCCCCACTTTTTTCAAAGAAGCATTTAATGAAATTGCATGGTTGATGACAATATAAGGAGGTTGGCATTTCTTTGTTGGATGAAGAATACAGGGAATTTGCAAACTAGATGAAAACTAAACAATTTGGCCCCACTACACACAAAAGACATTCATGAGTTACACAATGAATGAAATTACTCATATTTCCCAATGAAGGTGAACAATGAATTGGGGGGAGGAGGTGCAATGTTTCTTTGTGGCAAAGTTGTTGCATTGTATACACAAAAAAAAACTAAACTAAAATGGTTTGTTATAAGTTTTTGGATTTTTTCTAAAAAATTGTCAAAAAAAGAAATGTCTTGGTTTTTGAAGAAATGCTATGACTTTTCAAGTGCCTCCAAAAGCTTTCTGTCACTCTAGTGTTGTTTGGAAAAAAAATTGTATAATTTCAAAAAAAATTCACCAATTAATGTTAAATCTACCTTGGGATATTCACCACCTATTCCTATGGCAAAAAAATGAAAAAAAACACTAAGTGGGTCTTATAAATTTGGAAAAATGGAGACATTTGAAAATTATTTTGTGAAGTATTAAATATTAAAATGTTTTTTAATATGCCAAAGTTTCTCAAAAATGTAAATTGTAAATTCTTTACAAGGTTTTAAAAAGTAAAAAGTTATTTAAAAGGCTTTAAAAGGTTCTACTCAATAAGTTTTAGAATATAAACTATTGAAGGTTTTCATAAAGTTCCATGTTTGCAAAGTTTTAAAAAGTTCAGCTTCTAAAAGTTCCTTTGGGCAATTTGTATACAGAAGCAATATGGATACCTACTAAAAGTTTCATCAACACAAATTGTGATCTATAAGTACTTCCACTCAAATGTTTTCCTTGTTCTACAATTTTATGCATCAACAAAATTTCTTGCTTAAGATCCTTGTCACACCTTGTATTTTGTGCTGATAAAATATTACGTATTTTTTATTGTTGAATTTAGTTTTATTTACAATAATAGGGAACTTTCATCTTGATAAATTTCATTAAGAAGTTTTTTGTGTCTTTTGTTTGAGGGATGCCAAATTCCCCTAATAAGATTTGTCTAAAGCTTTTGTATAAATTGTTGGGTGATTTTGTGCATTATGTCGTGACGTGTAGTGTTGTGACATTCAGTGTTGTAAGGGTGTAAATCCATAGTAAACTCTATTGAACAAAAAGACTAAAACTAATCAAAGGTAAAAACTAATCAACCAAAAAGAGATGCACGCACATATATATACAATGCACGAAAGGAGGCTTAGATGAAAATTCTCATGTATTTAAATTAAAAAGAAGGAAAAAAAACGTAGTGTATGTAAATAATGGTTGTGTAATAACCACCGTGAGCATCTAGAAATCCAGTCTGACTATGGAGGAAACTCTCTCTAACAAATGAATTCTAGAAAAATTGACAAGAAAAGAGAAGAGCTTGGCCTTTTATACAGTCGTCAACAAAGTTGAAACTCTAAACAAGCCATAACCCTAAAACACCTAATAGCATACAGTAACCTAAGAACATACATTAACCTTAAAAGCATGATTGGCATGCCTATAACCGACTGTTGTGTTTTGGTTTTTGGTTAAGGGGCAACAAAAGATGTTGGTAGATTTTGCCATGGTAATTGGAGTTGCTTCCATTATGGGAACTTGGCAAAACAAACAACTTTTTGATGTCCTTTTTTCCCACAATAATCACAAAAGAGATCTTCAGAAGGAATGTTGCACTCATTAGCTTTGTGGGGAGGATTGCCATAGTTGTTGCAAGAAGGTACGATGGGTGCAACCAAGTACACTATTTTAGCCCTTGAAAAAGAATGTGATGATTTGGTTGACGTAGTTGATGGAAGCTGAGGCCTTGAATGTGATGGAGGCCTCATAGTATTAGCCTCATAATGTGCATGAGATAATTTCGGGTTTTAAAAATTGTTGTACACATTTAACAAAATGTATGAGTTTCCAAATTCTATAAAAATTCATTACAAAACCTACGCATGGAGTGTTGAAGTACCTTCCAACGAATGAAAATTTCAATGGGCAACTTCCAAGTCTGTGATGCTCTAAGTATCTTCTTTGAGCTTGAGAAGCCTCCTCTAAAGCATCTTAAGGGTTTCATTTTTTCGCTGAGAGAAGGTGGTGAGTCGCAAATTTTTTTCAGAACTTTTAATTGGAAATTCTAGCTCAAGAACTTGAAAGAATTCCCCCACATGATCAGCAAAAGCTAGTGCATTGATGGTGGGAAGAATGTTTGTGGTAATATTAATGAGTTATTGAAGAAAAATGTTTATTAAAGTAGGTACTGGATTTGGATTATTGGGCACATCCCATGATGTGCAATGGCAACTTGAAGTGCAGCTTGATAGGCGATGGTGATGGCTGTGGCATAAGCTGGATTAAGGATATGGGTGACAACCAAAATCCTGAAAGAATGTTGCTCATAGACATCAAATGCCTCATAATGCACATAACGGACCAATTGTTTAAATGTGAACGCTTCAGTGTAATTAACGTCATACTTGAGCTCCAATTCACAAACCATAGTTGAAAAAGTTGCCTTGAACTCCCTCAAAAAAATGATACCTAACCTTCCGCTAAACTTTTCCATTTTCCTAGAAGAACTGCTAACCTCCATGGTGTATATGGGTGTAGAGGTAACGGCTTGTAGTGGAATATATGGTGATGGTGTGAAAGTTGGTGCGGCAACAAGCGTACCCCACTGATTAACCCTTCCAAATGGACTTTGATGTACCGTTGATGTAGTGTAACCTGAACTTGAATTCCTAGTAGGAGTTGTACTAAATGACGGTGGTGTTATAGACATTTGATGGTACTGTTGTGAAGATCGTGAGTTCAAAGAAATATGCTCAAATGATTGTGTGTTACTTCGTAATTGATACTTTGGCTTTGGTTAAGTGGTAGTGTTTTCATCATCTGATGACATGGTGTTGTCCCATGCCCCAAAATTTTGTAATAATTTAAAGCACTAGCTACAAAGTTCCAACACAACCTATGCAATTAAATGCAATCAAAATGGAAACTGAAATGTGAAATGCTTAAGGAAATGTACCCTAAGTAGTTTTCAATTTTTGTAATCATTTGTGCTAAATGACAAAGTAGAAGAAAGAATAATTGTATATTTATGTATTAATAAGATTATGTAAGTGTATGTATTAATATAAAAATGACATAGACATATGTATTAATACGAAAGTATGTAGATGTACATATTAAATTTAAAAAACCTATATATGATCTTGAAGAATACGTACATATGGTTGAAGAATATGATATGTTGACGGGGATGAACGATGATGGACGGATGGAACCGTGATGGAAGACGATTGTATGACGAATGATAATGCGATGGCCACAACATTATAGAGCGATCCACATCCACAGGCTCTGCAACAATGGCGAACATCGATGCAATGGATGGTGGAAGGCGATGTGACGACCACAATGCTATAGAGCGATCCATATTCGCGAACTCTATAGCGATGGTGGACAGTAGTGACGGTGCAAAATGACCAGTGTCCACAAGCTTTACAATAATGGCATGTAGAAGAAAATTATTTATTTATTTATTTGAAATGGAGGGTAAGTAGATTCACAAATTGCAAATCTTAGCAACAAGGAAATAATGTAGAATCTTAAAGAAAAATCTTAAAGCTCTTGTGTCTATGTGTGTGAGTTTGTAATTGTTGGAAGACAAACCTCTGTTTTCTTCCTGTGCTAGCCACGATGGAGTGACTTAGCTCTCTTCTAGCAATAAAGGACAAGAGAAAGCGATGGCTTGGCTTAGCTTGACAACGACGATGATGATGATGCAGAAGAGTTCCTAAACAAAGGCAGTTGGTTCAAAGGAAGGCAACGCAAGAGCATGCAATTGAGTAGTAAGAGTTTGTCTAGTCTTCACTTCCACAATGATGAACAACTTGCTTTTGCTCACATGAGCACACTCGATTATTGTCACTATATCCCCCTTCAATTACAAATCAAAAAACTCAATGTCAAACAATGTTACATTTGAAATCATAATGCACAATATAAAATAATTACTACTACAACATGTAAAAAATAGTTCATCTTTTTCTTCTTGCTCCTCCCACCTTCTTCTCCTATTGCAGTGGAAGTTTAATGCCAATTTTCACTATAGATCAAAAAGGATCTATGAAGTGAGTGCACTGGTGCTATACATTAAGAATGCACCTCCTAAAAGCAGACTTTTAAGAAACGTAGCCCAAATGGCTAGCTTTAGTACTCCTCCTGCGTAAGAGTCACCAATTTCTGACCATTCATCGGGCACATAAATGGGATTGTAACTGTCTACGTTCGCACCATATTCTTTCACAAACTGATAAACTCTTTTGCTTTAAGAGTCCTACCCATAACATCCACACCTTTTCGCCATTTGACATCCCCTAAAGGATTGAGACCTTTCTTTGCGTTGAACTTTCTTGCTAGCCACAATTTGGAGAGAAAACGAAGAAAAGAACATATGAAAGTGCACAGTGCGCAAACGCAAACCAACACAACGCACACATGCACATAGAGACATAAACAAATCTGGATTTAGGTTAGTGCGTAAATTTTCGACAGGTACTCAGTAAGTGCATGAGTGAAATTGAAAGCTTAAGCTTGCAAAAGTTTGTAATAGCAACCGCTATGGGTTTTTTTAGTGTCCCTTCTCCTTCGTTTATGCTACTGCTAGTTATGGTTGTTGTTGTTCCTATTGTAGCTACAATACAAGAGTAAAAAAAGAAGAAAAAGAAGTAGCAACAACTCAAAAACATAAGAAACCAACAAGCAAAAGAAACCCAAGAAACTCAAAGCCAAGAAAAATCTATCGCTTTCAACATTAAGTGACAGAGAGCAATTTTTCTAGAATTAAATTGAAAAGAAGGAAAAAAAACGTATTGTATGTAAACAGTGGCCGTGTACTAGCTGCCGTGAGCATTTAGAAATCCAATCTAACTATGGAGATAACTTTCCTTAACAAAGAAATTCTAGAAAAATTAATAAGAGAAGGGAAGAGCTTAACTTTTTATATAGTCGTCAACAAAGCTGAAATCCTAAACAAGCCATAACCCTAAAACAATTAATATTGTACAATAACCTAAGAACGTACATTAACCCTAAAGGCATGATTAGTATGCCTGTAACCGATTGTCATGCATGAGGCCATGCATACGGGTATGGCAATTGTCTAGTTCTTGTCCACCACTATCAATAATTATATTCTTGCTTAAAGACAAATTTATGAGAACAAGGATGATGGATGAACTCAAGGATGTTTCCCTTGTATTACAACTTTATGCATCAATAAAATTTCTTACTTAAAGTCCTTGTTAGACACCTTGTATTTTGTGTTGATAAAATCTTACATTTTTTTAAATTGTCAAATATAATTTTGTTTAAGATAATAGGGAACCTTCATCTTGATAAAATTCATTAGGAAGTTTTCAATGTCTTTTGTTTGAGGGATACCAAATACCCCCTAACAAGATTTGTCTAAAGTTATGTATAAATTATTGTGTGATTTTGTGCATTGTGTAGTTCTTGTCCACCATTATCAATAGTTGTCCTACTTAAGGACTTTTTTTTGGGGAACTAGGATGATGAATGAACTTGAAGATGTTTCCCTTATACTACAACTTTATGCATCAATAAATTTTCTTGCTTAAACTCCTTGTCAAACACCTTGTATTTTGTGTTGATAAAATCTTACGTACATTTTATTGTTAAATCTAGTTTTGTCTATGATAATAGGAAACTTTTGAGGGATGCCAAATGCTCCTTAACAAGATTTGTTTAAAGCTGATGTATAGATTGTTGTGTGATTTTGTGCATTGTGTGGTTCTTGTCCACCACTATCAATAATTGTCTTTGCTTAAAGACAATTGTTGGGGAATTGGGAGTTTGGGCCTGACATTACATGTTTTTTGTGCTCACTTTGGTCATGGTCTCATGTATCTTCCCACTATCATAGTATGAATTGTGTGGAATGCTACGAAGTTGGAAGCCAAATTGTTGCTTTGGTGTCAGGAAGCTGTTACTAGGCTAGCTGAGGATATTAGGCTAGCTTGGGTGTTGAGAGAATTTAGAAAGGAAGGCTCCAGACTCCAGAGTCCAAGGAGTGGGAAACGCCAAGTGGCAGGTACTTCCTCTTATACCAGTTCAATAGTAATTCATTCCTGGCACTCATAATTACTGAACAACACAAAAACCAAGGCACCTGAAGACGGTAGCAACTTTGTAGTAGAAGCTCTAGAAAGCGCACACCTGTTGTTCTCCTCATGCAAATTCAAAAAGCTGTCTTTCTTATGTAAAATGGGGACTACAACTGACACAAGATCTGGTGAACTATCAGAAGTAGTCATTCATTGTACTGGGGCTTGTGGGAACCCCTATATCGGGTGCTAATTTACAGCTCTAAAGTCTAAACCCATTTGCACCTTCTTTGAAGGTTGTATTTCATCCAAAGTATTATGGCATACAGGCCGTTTTACTGGTGTTGCTGCACCCTGAAAGTCGATAGCATCGCTCTAAACAGCAGGCAGTAGACTATGTAGAAATTTGAACCATTCAAAGAATGATCCTTCAGATGAAGGTTGGATATGTCTTGAATTTAGAAATACGTAGCAAGCTGTAGAAAGCAGGTGCAACACTCTTTCGTACAAATAATGGGCTTGTGTTTAGTCCAATTTGAGCTCTTTGTCACTTGCGCACTACCAGTGATGATCAACTATTTTTAAATTTTTATGGTTTTCAATAATTTTATTTATGTCAATTTCAATTTAATTTAAATTAATATACATTTCATGGACATGAAAAGACACATGTTAATTTATTTTTTCATATCCATGTTGGTGGATAGGAAAAAATAGAAGGGTAGTTATAAAATGAAGGTAGTTATTAGGAAAGGTGAGAGATAGTTATTAAGAAAGTTAATAGGAAAAAGGAAATAATTATGAAAAAACAAATGAAGTAATTAGGCTTGAAAATAAAATAATTATTTCTGAAATTGTCTTTAGAAAGGTCCATGTATGACAGACCTCATAGTTTGTGGCAAATGCCAACTTTGCCAAAATTAATTTAATTTTGGCAACTTTTTTTGGGTAATTTTGGCAAAATTGGCAGTGTGTGTATTTTAACGTGAGAAAGTGAATTTC
>Ga0116231_10003058_pt1 | contig 34980 bp, 33 predicted proteins | sample S1TSphgellanicum_2_FD_89695 | JGI IMG/M metagenome (GOLD analysis project Ga0116231, IMG submission 89695) | Host-associated microbial communities from peat moss isolated from Minnesota, USA - S1T2_Fd - Sphagnum magellanicum MG | ecosystem: Host-associated > Plants > Peat moss > Unclassified...
CCAACAAAAGGAAGGGCAAGAAAAAAAAAAAAAAAAAAAAAAATGGAGCCTGTTAGTAAAAGAAAAACACTTGCTTTTTTTTTTTTTTTTGGGTATACACTAGAAAAAGCCATCACATGATGAGCTGAGACAGAAAAAAGTTGCGCACACAAGGAAGTAGTAATGTAGGAATATTGGCTATAGGAACAGAAGCTCCAATCACACTGAGGCATGCATAAGCAGACAAAAACACTACCATAAGGCAATAATGCACACTGCCATAAAACAACTAAAACTATACTTGCAAGACTGCAGAGAAAACTCCAACAACGACAATTTTTTTTATTGAAGGTAACTGTTCTCTCAGTTCAAACAAACCAAAAAAACAAAACACACAATAATGAATATGGCCATTGTAACCTTTATGAGAGTCAATCACAAAGCATCAGACCATCACCTTCATCATGAGTAGCAGCAGTGACAAGCTGCCAACATGACTCCCCACTGAGTTCATCAGCTCCCCAACAGTAAGTGTAGAGAAAGTATAGAACAATCCGCACAATTTCAGTGCAAAACCATTATACAAACATCAGTGTGACCTGTGTTTCTGTCACTATTTTTGGATACAAGGTGAGCAACCCTCTGAGTGATAATCATGTTGGCTAGCACTCAAAAGATGTAACTGATAAGTAAAAGTCAAATAGTGTGTATTCCCCCCCCATTTGTTCAAGTTGCAAAAAGCTTGTGATGGTAGTAAGCTTCAATTCATTTTAGCTTGTCCCTGTAGGAGAAGCATGCATCCAAACCCTAAGGCATAGATAGAGACAATGACCGACAAAAAAGGGTAGTGGTTGGAATGTTCTGGACATCCTTTAGGGTAAACACCAGAGTGGGGTCACTCTCTCTACTTTGGCTGCAGAACATCATCCGTGTTGTATTGTTATCTATGAGCTTTGTGGATTGTGTACTCCACAACAACAAAAACCCTTTGAAGCAAAGCCAAAAACTAAATACAACAAGAATGAGTGCTGGGTGCAATAGCATAACGTAAACGTAGGGTTCTTCTTCATCATCTGCTTCATGAGAGCATGTAATGTTGGAACCCTAGTAATGTGAAGCAAAAAGAAAACCCGTAGGGCGGAGGATGATCGGAGTATGTTTGTGCTGCTCACCTTTGATTCTTGCTGAAAAAGAGAATAAAAGAAGCTCCTCCCTTGTCGTCGCTCGCAGAGCTTCCTCCACTCATCACAAGCTAAATAAGGGAAAGGGGTTTACACCACCGCAAGTAGGATTTCATCGCACATAGAGAAACACCCCAACTTGCTCCTCGCAAGTCTCGTTCCATAAAGTCAGTCGGTTGGACCTGACCCCGCCGAAGGAAGGCTTTTCCCAGTCCGAGGAGGAGGCTCAACAAGAAGAAGAAGAAGAAAAAAAAATTCATGTGAGCTCGCTCCTCCGCTGTCAAGAGAGGAGAGACGCAAGAGTCATCATAAAAACAAAACCCTCAGTAGTAAAATGCATGCATGGCCAGAAGATGAAAAAGACCATGGCCTCCCTCCCACAGAAGAAGAGAGCATTACTAGGGTTTCTTCTTCTTCATCAGCTGCTTCAGACTACTACTAGTACTACTGCCACCAAGACACAAAACCCTAATAACTCTGGTACCCACGTACCGCCCCAATAGGAGGGACTACTGAATCCAGGGCAGCGGATCTCCGAATTCATACAAAGGAGCTCGCGCGGGGTACAAGAAGAACCAAACCAAATGGGCGTCTCCAGTCTCAACATCGTCTTGGAAAGCGGGCACCGCATTGTTGCAACGGAAGCTCGGTTGGGTCGGATCATCACAACAGCGCCATCGCTCTCTCTCTCGCCTCGCCTGGCTGGCTGGATGACTGCAAGGCGCACCCGCTCTCCGTCTCTTCTGATGCCGGGCCGGGCCGGGCCGGGCCCGGTCCACCGGTTTGCACACCCTTTCCCTCTTGCGGATGAACATTTCTCTCAATCGTCAGAATATTTTCTCATCCATCCGTTCAAAGATTCTTTCATTGCATCCATCCAAACATGCTCTCATCCATCCATCTGAAGATTCTCTCATCCCATCCGTCCAAAGATTCTTTCATCCATCTGGTTTCCACAACTTAGTGATCCATTGCACTCTTTGTTGTCGGATGGATGACAACCATGGTGTACACTTAGGAATTTTTGATTGAGCGCTTTATAGATATGGAAAACAAGGCTATTGATTGTGTCATAGTTCATATGCCCCCTTTTTTTTTTGGCAAGCAAAGTTCAAACAAAACTATGAGAGATGATGGATTGGTGTAGCATGGGTTTTACATAATTTGAATGATGATTGAATTTGATCAAAAACTGATTTTATCAATGCTCATTCATAACCCACTTGCAAGGCGGAGGAATGATTGTATAATATAACATGCTCTCCAATTACACTACAACAAAGTGGCACAAGTAAAGTGTTAGAACCTTATCTGTAAATCGATAGCTACCATTACACATAATTGTGAGTTCATTCAAGATAACTAAGAAAATAAATTTAGACCACTTGAAAGAAACATAAAATCGTAGAGGTTTGCTTTACTGCAATTCAAAACATAGTAGTAGGGTAGGGAACCCATGTTTGATATCAACTATTTATATAGTTAATTGCATGGTGGTTATGTACTCATAAATGGCGGAGATGCGTGAGATTGGTTGTCGCCATATTCTACAAGTTTCCCTTTGTAACTTGCAATGACCTTGTTATTGTCAAAGCCTTTCTACTATTTCAATGTCCTGATTAAGTCAAAAGTCAAAACACATCCAACTAGGATTGTTTTATGAGACTTAGTGTGTAACTACTTGTTGTTATCTTTACAGAAAGAACATTATCTTCACCACCCCCTCTTGCTCCCAACTTTCTATCCTAAGAATTCAAATGAGTGAAGACTAAAATCAATACTATTCAAAAAATTTGACTCCTAGATTAAATGTGAAGAACCAAGAATAGAATTGACCAATAGGTCAAGTTGGTGAATTGGGTAACAATCAAATTTGACTCAATTCTATTAGCAGAAAATCTTAAATAGTCTATGGGTTTAGTGGGAAAATCAACTTGTATTACAATTAGAACATAGTTCATTAGAATGTCACTTGCTTGTACTCATTCTCAAATAAAATGGTATTGTATTTTGATGTGTTTGATGCATGAGTGTAGAACTAGATTGTGTACTAATTGAATGCATGATTGATCATCATTTAATAATTGTGTTATTGTGTGTTGCAAATCTAGAGTTTTGCTAATAGTCGTTGAAGGTGTACAATGTCCTTTGTGGCTTGATTCAATGCTTGATATTCCGCTTCAATGATTAAGAGAAAATCAATTGGTTGACGTTTGTTACTCCGGTTGATGGGAGCAACCCCAAGTTTGTGGAGTATCCATGTAGTTGATTTCCTTTTCTTTAGATCATCTCCATAGTTTACATTAGTGAAAGTAAGTAAAATATTTTGGTCATGAAATATGTGTTGCCTTTTTGGATAGAACAATACATATGATTCATTGATGTGCACGTATCGCATAGTATGTCTTGTTACTTTCAAATGTGCCTCCTCAAGTTCAAATGCACAATGGTTTGTCACATTCAAATCATATTTAATGTCAAATTGAATATTAAAAGTGGAGTGCAAGCTTCCGACCATATATTGGTACAATGTGGCATAAATTCTAAGCATACCCATCACCTTTTGAAGCTTCAATCTAAGGTCCATTGGAATATTAGTAGGTGTGCATTTATCTAATCCAAATTTCTTCAACATAAACTAGATTTATGGGCATTGGTGGAACCACATCCCCTCACTGGTTTGAATATTGATTTCAATTCCAAGGTACAATGAAGCATTTTTAAACAAGGTCACCCATCGAGTTGAAGTCTATTGAACTTTTTTGAAGTCCAATTAATGTCAACTCTTCATCAATATGGTTGTACCAAGCTTGTGGTGGTTGACGCAAATCATATAACACCCTTTTCAACTTGTAGACCAAATATGGATTGCCATGGCCTTCAAAACTTTCAAGTATTTCCATAAACACATCCTCTTCCAATTTTGCATTAGGGAAAGTTGTCTTGACACCATTTGCTTCACTTTCCAATCTTTTGTTCTTGTTTAATGTTAAGATGGTTCATGTTGTAAACCATTGCACAATTGAAACATAGTTATTGAAGTAATCAATTCCCTTTGTTTGCTCAAAGCTTCAAGCAACAATTTTTACTTTCAAATTTTGCATTGTTTTTAATGTGATAAATTTGGTTTATAAATCCACTTTGAAGTTCAATCAACTCCTTGTTTATAGGCCTAGATATAATGATCCATGTTTAATTCTTCTTGATTGATTCAATATCCTTAACCATTGTTTTTATCTAACCTTGATGTGGTTTTACTTCAACATATGTGACAAGATTTTCAATCTTGATAAACAAGGCATAAAATTCTTTTAATCAAATTAATGGTGTTCGCATTCTTGGTGGATTTCTTCATGGAACAGATGTGATCAATGATGATCCTTTCATGGGTGTAAAAGGTGGAATTAGTACATCATTTGACCTTTGCTCCTTTTTATTTGACCTAGCTTTTACTCATTTTCAACATGTGTTTGTTGATTATCTTCAACATATGTAGATGCTTGTTCCTATGATTGAATAGGTTCTCGAAATGTATCATGCATTAAAGGTAGTTCAATGGTGTTTTTGCTTGCAAATTCAACATCATTAGTATTCTTGAAAATAGTTTTAGATACCAACTATTATAGTGGTATTGATGGTTGTCCTAATTAGTCATAGGCTATTTTGGACACTTCAAAAACTACATCGTAACTCAACAATATTTTCTTTGTGCTCATATTATACATCCTATGCACTTTATTTTGTTCATCATAGCCTAAAAACAAACACTTTGTTGTTTTATTATCAAACTTATTATGTTGTTGTTTTGGCACATAAACATAGCTTAAACACCCAAATATTTGTGAATAATGAACTCTAGGCCTTTTGTTAGTGTGAATCTCCTTTTTTTGGGGCCAATTATTCATTTTCATGGGACTTCAATTGACTAAGTATGTTGTTTTGTTTATAGTTTCATTCCATAGGAAACTTGGAAATTTGCTATTAAATGCCAAGCTTCTTGCCCATCCCACAATGGTTTAATTTTGACATTCAACAACCACATTTTGTTGGGGTGTCAACGTTTAAATCAATTGTTGTTTGATACCATGATTATTGTAGCATAAGATGGATTCCTTCGACAAGAATTCATGCCCTTTGTCAATCTATAAGGTACATATTTTCATTTGCCTCCTTTCACTCCTTGAATTTTTTTAATTTTGTGAAAGTTTCACCTTTTTTCTTCTTAAATAACACCCAAGTTTTGCAATTGAAATCATCTATGAAGACAACAAAATACTTGGATCCTTTGAGAGAATTGTGACAAAATGGTCCCACAAGATCTACTTGAATTAAATGAATTGGATTTGTCATTTGGCTTTCAAATTTCTTGGGAAATCTTTCTCTATGATGATGTCCTACTAAGCAATGCTCACATATAACATCCTTGTCATCAACATGCAATAAATTAACTACACAATTTTGATGCAACATTTGATTCAAACTCTTATAAGGTATGTGTCCTAGCCTTTTATGCCATAACTGGGCTTGTGGTGACATTGTCCTCTTCACTTTCTCTACAATGTTTGCTTGCACTTTTGGTGAGAAATGGTACAAACCATTACCTATCTCTATGATAAACTACAATTACATTTTGACTACTCATGTTGTTTAGGATCCAACAATATTTGTTTGGAAACACCAAAATATTATTAATATTTACTAAAACACCTATAAACATCAAACTTTTCATGAGAATAAGTACATAGAGAAAGTTTAAAATTTTTATTTCACTAAAATTGTGTGGCACAATATGTCTTCTTTTTCCTTCAATGTCATGAGGTTCACCTATGGTAGTTCACAATTTCTTTTGTCCTACCTGATCAACATTGGTCAATTTTGTTCTTTTTTTGGTAATATGGTTGGAACAACCATTATCCATGTACCAAAGTTGGTTCTTATATATATAATCCATGATTTTTTAAAGTGTTACATAAAGCGATTCTAAAACATTTGAATAACTTTCTTATCCTAGGTCCTATTTTTCCACATAATTAGTTGTTTGGTCCAAGTTTTCAATCTTACAGTGCCAACATTTTATAGCTTGATGGTTGGGCTTGCCACACATGTAACATAATGGTTGATGGTGTATGGTGTTGCATAATTTGTGCAAATCCTCCTCGTCCATAGCTGCTTTCAAAACCACATCCTTGAATTCCCTTTCTTTGTAGTTGGAATTGAAATCCTCAACTAACAAACCGAAATTGTGACTCATCATGTACTTTTCAATAGTTGTTGTAAGTTAGTACAAAGTTTGTGTATCATATCATGTGAATAGTTAAATTTTTTCTTGTGTATTTTGCATGTCAGATTCTTAACGATGGCCTTGTACTAACCAAATAACTAATACCTTTCAATTGAAGGCGCTTCAAAGAGGCTGAACCTTTGAATAATTCTTCAAAAGATTTAGGAAGGCCTTGTAACAACAATTGCACCATCATCTTTTCAAATATCTTTTATCATATTTTCGCCAATCAATTCCTTGGGCTTTCATGTTTTTTTAACATCTCCTCCACTAATCCTCCTTTTGTCAATTTCCAGTTATGGAGTTATTCGGTCATCATTTGCACTATTGAAAAGTTTTTAACTTGAAAGGTATCTTCCAACATCTTCCATGCCTTTGCTAGATTTTCAATTTCACATACCATGTCAACAAGATCATTCTTGATGGACAAAGTCAAGGTCAAATGCGTTTTCTACTTCTTTTCTTTGAAGGTTTTTTCTATCAATGACTCTCCTCCAACTTTTGTAGGGAAGTTTGTTCAAGTAATCTCACATTTAATTAGATCCCAATACCTTTTCTCTTCAAAATAACAATCATTTTCAACTTTCACACTTAATAATTTTGTTGACCTTTTAGTTTGTTAGCCTCACCAATAAACAATGTTTGATTCACCCCCCATGATAAATTTCTAACCTAGGCATTGTTGTTCAACTAGGTGACCCCTTTTCTTCTTTTGCTAATATTTTCTACCTCACTTTGATACCATGAAAAAAAGGATAAATTGGGTGTATTCATGATTGGGGTACCAAAAAGGAATGACCTATTATTAAAGGACTACAAAGGACAACTTTGGATTTTTGTTTATCTTACATTATTATAGTTGCACAAAATTGTTGTATGCCAATAAACAAAATGATGTCTTGTCAAATTAATAAAAATATTTTAAGATAATTTGGATACTATGTCAATGTCATTTTGAGTCCTGTAAACTAATTGTATCAAATGTTTAAACTACATTTTTTAAAATAATAATCAAAAGGAATGCATAAAATCACATAATCGATTTCAAACTTTTGTACAACAAAAACATGCCCCCTTCTATGAAAGTACATCTTCATTGGATCAACTTGATGAAAAACTAAATCATAAATTTTTTTCACAATCTTGAAATTTTGAAGGAAAGGGCTACAAGGTAAAGGACTCATTTTTTAACCGTTTGACAATCAATGGGCTTGAAATGTCTAGCTTTAGGTGCAGGTCACATGTGCATGAAATAATCTTGTCAAAAAACATGTTTGGTTGTCTATTGAAACTCATTTAGGAATTTTTTTATTTTTTTTGTATTTTTTATTACAAACCAAAATATTGATACACAATTATATATGAATGTGAAAACTCAACATCGTCACATGAATTATCTTAAATTGAAATATTTAAAATTTTTCATTTAAATTTACTTCAAATAAATGTTATTTGCAAAAAGTAGCCCCACAAAAGTTTTGGAGTCCTTTTTCTTATTTTTGGAACCGCAGCCGTAAATAAGCCCAATTCTAAAAGTCTACAATATTACAATTCAAAGTATAACAATAAGGCAAGGCAAGGCAAGGAACCCATGTTTGGTACCAACTATTTGTATAGATAATTGCATGGTGATGACATATTCAAAAATGGTGGAAACACATGAAATTGGCTATCACCATATTCTACTAGTTTCCCTTTGTACCTTGCAATGACCTTGTTACTAATGAAGCCTTTCTACTACTTTAGTTTCCTTATAATTAAATCAAGAGTTAAGACACATCCAACTAAGATTGTCTTGTGAAACCAAATGTGTAACTATTTGCCGTTGTCTTTATAGAGACAACATTATCTCCAACACCATCAAATCCATTAATCCCATTGGCTTGAAGCTCCTACACATAACCTTATTCTATTGAACATTGAAAATAATGGTTCCTTTCTAGCATTTCCATTGGTCCTCTAAAATTCTCACAAACCTACAAGACCCTACTACACATTTGATTGTTAGTTCACTCAAGATAATTATTGAAAAAAAATTTAGTCCACCAAATCTATGAATTTCACTAGTCATAACATGTTTTTTTTTGCACACCTACACACGAGTAGGAATATTATTTTGTGAGCATGAGTTGTGTAACATGAATGTTATTAGCCTGTGAGCATGAGCAAGTGAGCATGAGCATGTGCACATAGGCCACTCATTGAACACAAAAGGACTTAGAGAGGAAAGGTGCATTGGTCATAGCTTTTCTTTTCTGATCATGAGGTTCCAAAAGAACTTGTGGCTCACCTCTAGACACACTCATAGCTCTTTGGTATAAGGGCATTTGGTGGAGACATGACAAAGATATGCTCAAAAGAAAGGGGTTCCTTGCTAATTAAAAAAAAACAATTAAACATGTTTTAAAATGTCAACATTGTCAATTTACTTTGTTTTATAATTGGGGATGATATATTTGAGTGAGGAGAAAATCTCATGAAAAGCCAAAGTGCAAATGTGGTAAAAGATCAAACTCATTCTTTCTAGGCATGTATGTATGTTTTGCTGAAGCTTCACTAATGTGGCTCTTTTTCTTTTCTTTTTTTCTTGAGCAAGCAAATACTCACATCCATGCAAATCCAAAACTCGGGGATGTCAAGCTCTGGCAGGTATATTGCATCTCTCTTCCCTTCTGTGTTGAAATTCTATGAAATTATATCGTTAGTTCAAGCTCTAAAATAGAGTAGTGTGAAATCTTCTAAGAGCTTCAAATTAGGGTTCTTATGAGTTTAGGGTTTTCCTGGGTTTATCTCGTGTGAAATGTATTTTCTTGAAGGCTTGCTCCAGACACACCTTGAGTAGTGTTTTGTCATAATTTACGGAAGGGCAATAAATAGTCATGGAAATGTTTTTGACAAGTTTTGTACTCCAATTTGACTGGATGTTGTGTGATTCGATTACTTCTTCTGGATGGACTTTGTGTGCCAGTGTTGTTGACATTGATATTTTCTTTTTGGCTGTCAAGGTTTGTTGGCTTCCAACATTCGGAAGGTTTGGAAGGTCCAAGTTTTGTCCACTCCCAAGTGTTTGTGGAAAGTAAGGGAACTCGGTGCTTCAGAAATGGTTGTTGTATAATAATGTCATGTGCATTTCATATGGTGATTCTGTTTTCACAATTGACATGGGAAGATGATTGTGCATGTGACAGTGCTTTTTAACTATTCTCTGTTGGCATCAGGGATGGTGGACTCAGATCATTCCTAGCTGATGATGACTGACCCACTTAGCATATTACACCCAACCAGCAAGCTATCCCACATCAACTGCCTCTGGTATGGTGATTTTGCTCCCATTTCTTTCAAGCTAAATGATATTACATCTGATGAAACAAGCTGCCTCAAACATACTATAAAACTCAGTATTTGTGGCCCTTTACAAACATGTAAAGAAAATTCCTGCCCAGTATCCCAGAGTACCAACTATGATGTGTCTGAATGCACTTAAAAGAGGGTTTGGAGTTTTAGGGTTTACCCTGCATTTTGCTTTAGGGTTGTGCCCAGATTGTGAAATGAAACTGTATTTGATCTCTTAGGTTTTTTGACAATTGACAGAAGAGGTTTTGTAATTGCAGTTGTGCTCACTCACAGGTTGCTAGAATGCAAGGAATTGATGCTTTGGTGGAGCAGCAGAGACAGCACATGAACACAAAGAGCAATGAACCTCTTATTGCCAACTGAACTTGTGATTTTGTGTGCACTGTTTGACTACATCTTCTACAGAGGTTTGATGAACTGGGTACTTTTTTTTTCCACTCATGCATTTTTCGTCCATCATTGATAGATTGCATATGCACCTTTGCATTGCTGCCTTTGAAAAGACACCCATTGGTCCTCCTCAAATGCATGACAGATAGGTCCATAAGTCTGCATCCTGGTTTTTGTAAACTAGAGGCCCCATGCCCTCAAACTGTAGATCCTAGAGTGATCTTCTACCTTGATAGAATTTGAGCACAAACCCACCATCATAAAAAAAGAGCTATGCTTTCATGAATTTCATGTAACTTTGTCATTACACATCCATTGCTGTTCACATCTCAACAAGAATAGCAGAAGTTTAATACATTCCAATGGCAAGTACAAAACAAAAGCACACAACATATTTTGTGATACAACATCATGACCTCATGTTCATCATTGTCTCACCTCTTTTCTCCACAAGGGCTTGGGAAGCTAATCATCATGCATTTGCAGATTGTCTTAAAGGCTCAGTTGTCCTTTTAAAGGAGTAAGTTCATATCATAACAGTCTTAGGAAGCATGAAAACTCAGTCATAGGGTGTGTACAGAAACACTGGACAACCTAATAACTGAGATTCCTTCCCAGCAGCAGAAGCACCTGTTAAAGTGAGCAAAACCAAAAATCTTACAACGGCAGACTGCTGACTTATATATATATATATATATATCTAACTGTATATATATATACCTGAGAAGAAAAGGATAGTCCTATTTCACATATCTGTTTTGCTAAAATGGGGCCTATGACCCAACTATGCTTAATACAATTCAATTTGTTCCCTGTAATGGCATGTCAGAATGAGCACAAATGGGGAGTCATAAATTCCTGATGCCCAGAGTTTAATGGAGTGAAAGGGTGTTTTCACCCATCACCTCTGTCCAGATTTAATTTGACTCACATATTGGCCCTCATAACAGAATGCGAAAACACAAAAGTGGAATGAAGAGAAAACCCACCCACCCACCACAAAGTGGCCTTCATCACAGGTATTCTTCACTTACAAGCCTGGATGTTGTCGAATCTGTTGAGTTCTTCATCTGTTTTTGTGTACTGATCACCAAGAACTTTTGGAAAGAACTCATCTCAAAGGGGATTCTGCCTCCTGAGTATGTATCTTGGCTTGATTCTTTAATGATTTCATGTGAGTGATCGACAGTAGAAAACTTTGTGTCTGATTGCACTTCCATACCTCCATTTGTTTGTGAGAGCCTCAATTCTGAAGAATCTGTTGGTGGTGGGGGCACTTGAAGCTGTCCAGTCTTTTGAAAAAGTGCTGTCTTGGGGCTGGGGATGTCCTGAAGCCATAATAGAACTGCATTCCTTGAAGCCTCCATTCTCATTGCAGTTTGCTCTTGCTGGAATATCTCATCTGGAATTCCCTCCACCATGCCCCTTGAATAAGTAGTTTCCAAGTTGGGAATCAATTTGGCTTGCTGAGAATACTTGGCAGCATCCTGCTTTGGTTCCTGCAATGTCTCTAAGCTCTGATGACGATTTGTAAGCAACTCCCTTTTTTGCTTACTCTCATCTGCTGCCACTTTGAGCTCATGACCTATTTGAGGTGGTGCAACAACTCTGGACTCCGAATCAGCCGCAATGTACTTGCTCCGAGAAACCTTGGCCATGAAATCCTCTCTAGATTTGCTGGGGAAAACCTTGCTACTTGAGATAATCGGGTTCACTAAAACCTTCACCCAATTCGATTTGGGGAGCTTTCCTTGCCGTGCAGGGCTGAAACAAGCCGCTGCATCATCATCATCATGCTTTTCTTCTTCCACAACATGGGTGGTGTAAAGCTCATCTGCATCTCTGAAGAACTCTGATGCCCCAAACATGATGCCATCTTCTTCTTCCCCCTCAACTAATGCCTGCTTGTTATTCATCTCTTCTGCTGTCACTCTGAGAGCTGTTTCTTTTGCAATGGTATCCACCAATGGATGGGACCTTTGCCGCAGGTCACAGGTTCCCACAGTAGTGGAGTCCACAGTAGAGAGCTTACTAGCCTCTTCTACTACTACTGAAGATTGCTCAGCTGCTTTAGACATCTCCTTCTTCTTTAAGGCAGCTTTGGACCTTCGATTGGCATGCAATAAAGCCCACTCTTCCATAATAGATTTGATATCATTGGAGCTGCTGCTGCTGACGGGTCTGAGTTTCTGAGGAGGAGAGTGAAGAAGAAGAACTCTTTGATCACCTGGGAGGAGTTGTTGTTCACCTACTTCTTCTTGTGTGCTTTCTCTGATGCCTGAACAGTCGTCAGCAGCAGCAGCAGCAGCAGCAGCAATAACATCATCACTGCCATTGGGGGGTGCTTCTTGTCTCTTGCCAAGATGTGAAACGGATACTGTGGAGGAGTCCCCCCCCTCTTGCGCTGCTGAACAGTCAGAAGTCTCTGGTAAGGCGACGGCGGCGGCGGCAACGGCAGCAGTAGCAGACGATGATGACACCGCCACTTGCTGCACATGATGATGATCATCTCCTCCTCTCCCATTGCTACGAAAACTCTCTCCTCTCCACAAGAGCATCAATCTCTCTTGCAAGCATTGGGTGCACACTCCTCCTCCTCCTCCACCGGTTGTGGGTTGATCTAGAACGTGTCGCTTACACTCCCGCATGGTTCCTAACTCAAACCCCAGCAGCCCATCAAACACACACAAGAAAAACAGCCTCCCAAAACAAAACCCGCTCGCAACAACAACAACAACAGCTCAGGATCGAAGACGACGACGACGACTACGACGACCCATCCGCAGCAGCAAACACACACACACACACACAACAACAACAACAACAACAACAAAAACTGCTTACGAAAACCCTGAAAATAAAATAATAAAAAACAAAATAAAATCCTGAAATATTATCAACAGATCTCTACATCAACTATAGATCTTCTACAGCAGAAGAGTGCGAACTGCAGGAAGGAAGGAAGGAAGGAGTCTCCATCGCTGCTCTCTGTCTCTCTCTCTGTCTCTATCTTCAAGCTCTGCAGCTGCAGCAGGAGCTTCTAACCCTAACTCTCTGACAGAGACAAAGTACGACCCTTTACAACAGACAAGCACGTTCGACTCTTTTCCTCAGAGCAGCCCTTTTTTTCCGGCTATATATATATATATATATATAGCCAAAATGGTATATCAAAAAAATTAAAAGTGCTAAAATTATGTGCTTTTTCAGACTTTTAGTAGCCATAATTTTACCAATATTTAATTGTTAAATAGCCATATTTCTACAGATTGTTCAAGTAGGTAGCAAAAAAAACTAGAAGCACCTTTTTTTATCTAAAAAAATTACTTTCATATTTATTTTTTAAAGCCAAATATGGCTAAATCTTCCTGCTGAACATCGCCACTTTGGCTACTCCACAAAATTGGCAAAAACGAAATAACACTGCTACACAGGCTTATTATCCAAGGTGTGTGTCCCTTAGGTGGGTCCCTAACTGTGGGGTCCCTAGCCCCCCCCCACTAAGTACAAAGCCTGGAGAACGTGCTGGCTGACTGACTGACTGACTGACTAACGCTTGAAGTGGTCCTGGTCAAGGTTGTTGTTGATGTTGGTTTTTTCTTTTTTTAATTCACATATATATTTTTTATTATTTTAAATATATTATTATTATTATTATTATTATTATTATTGTTATTATTATTATTATTAATGGTTGATGTAGATAGCCAAAGTTCACACCAGGGGTTTTTATTTATTTATATTTATTTATAAATCTGATCTTGTGATATCAAAAATTTGGAGAATTTTTTTTCCAGAAACATTTGTCAATTTTTTTACACTAGTAAAAGAAAATTATCCAAAAACATTTCTTGAAGTGGTCCTGGTCAAAGAGATTGTTGTTGTCATCATTTTGATTTTTTTTTAAAAAGGAATTGTCTTTCCAAAATATTAGCAAAATCAGTCAAATAAATTTACACTAGTAAAACAAAATTCTCCAAAATTTTCCCAATTATTTATTTATTTTTTTCAGAAAAACCATGTCAGAGCCAAAACTGGCGGAACATCCAGTAGGTTCCAACCTGTTGGCTAAAATCCAGGATTGGCTCCAATATTTAATTTAACTACCTACCTACTGGAACCTGTTGGCTGGCTACAAATCCAGGATTGGCTAAATCATTCGTCGAGCATTTTATATATTTGGCTACCTACTAGAACCTATTTGTTTGTAGAAATATGAGGATTTTTTATTTTTTAAATTCGAAATCTTGCGAAATAAGAGCCTTTTTTTTTCTTTTTTTTCTCAGGAAAATTCCTCTGTTTGTGTTGAAATCATATTTTCCAGGTTAAAAAAAAAACGAAAAAATGGGTTCTAATATACCCTTGCATTAAGATATATTAAAAACAGTATACCCTGAATAACACTAATTTAGTAGTTAATGGCTAAATCCTTATTAGGATAGATACTCACCAAATTGATGCAATAGCAGAAAATTGAAAAAATTTAATAATTAAAAAAATGCTAAGTTTAATATGAAGGTTTATACAAATTTTTTGGCTATTAAAAAAATATATGAAGATATTTTTTTCTAAAGCATGTTCCACCTTGTCCTAACATTACACAGGCTTATTTAAGGTGTGGCCCTAAGGAGGGTCCCTTAATGTGGGTCCTATTCCCCACTAAGGACAAAGCCGCCTGGAGAACGTGCTGCTGACTGATCACCCTTGAAGTAGTCTTGGTTTGCACTTTTTATTTTTATTTTTTGAAATATTTCTTTTGTGATATAGCCAAAAATGGTGATGAATTTCAATATGAAGATGTGTTAGAAATTTTTTTTGGGCATAATGTATAAAAGAGAAATGAAAGTAATTTGTTTTTAAAAAAATTCATGTTGGACCTTGTCCTAAGATTACAACCTTATCTAAGGTGTGTCCCTAAGGTGGGTCCCTAAGGTGGGGTCCCTATTCCCCACCAAGGACAAGCCTGGAGAACATGGTGACTGATCACTCTTGAAGTGGTACTGGTTTGTTTTTTTTTTGTTTTTGTTTTTTTTCAATTTAATAAATAAACTTTTGTGGTATAGCCAAAACTGGTCATGAATTTTAATATGAAGATTTTAGACAAATTTCTGGCTATGAACGAGATATAAGCTTAAGAAATTAAAAGGATGTTTGACATTGTGCTAAAATTACAGTCCCTTAGTACCTAAGGTGAGTCCCTAAGCTGAGTCCTTAATGTGCAGGCCTTTTCCCCCACTAAAGACAAGCCTGGAGAATGTGCTAACTGGTCGCCCTTGAAGGGGTCCATGTTTTTTTATTAAATTTTTTGATAAATATTTTTTTGTGATGTAGCCAATTGGTGATGAATTCCAATATGAAGATTTTTAAACTGGACTTTTGGGGGTATAATAAGTCCAGTTTTCAATTTGGAAAGGAACCTTCAGTTCCAGATTTTTTATTATTATTATTATTATTATTTTAAAAAATTGATAGATCCTCTCACATTGCATTCAACTCAAACTAGTAACTTTGCATAAATAGGTAGGGATTTTCATGGAGTGGAATTAGGGTTTTTATAATAAAAAATTATAATTTTATTTATGTAGCTGAAGTGGTGATCATCCATGAGAGGATTTAGCTAAATTTGGTTACATATTAAATATGAAAGTAGAAAAAAAATCAATTAAAAAAATATTCTTGGCTACCTACTGAAACATATCATAAAAATAAATAAGATAATTTGGAATTTGAATTTTGTTTCAAAATTTGATGAATTTGGGTCAATTTTTTTCCATGAAAAATCTTTTGGAAAGTCAAAATTATATTTTTCGGGTTAAAATTTGGTGAGAGGGATATTAGTGTAAGACAAAAGTGAAAGGAACAAATTCATGAGAAAGAAATCATAATACGCAACCAATTTGTGCCAAAAAATAATTTTAAAAAATAAAATCATAATAAGCAATGAGACAAGGCAACAAGCAAAGAAGAGTTGGCAACTACGCAACACCATCCATAAACAATTTTTTTGATTATTTATGAGATATCAAGGTAACATTTGAAGCCATTCTTCTAGACTTTCGGTTACCTACCACTTCACCTTGATGAAGTTCAATAACTTGAGAACTCCCCAAAATCTAAAGTATGGAGGTGCTTCTCTTTGGCCCACCTTCATAATTTATATATATATATAGGAAAGTTCAACTTTGGCCAAAGCATACATATGGTATAACAATGCGGTGTTATTGGGAACATTTTGAAGAACACATAAGGAACTTAATGGGAACAACAACACAAAATCTCTCTTCCTCGCCCCTTCCCCTCCCCGTGCCCAAATCGGCCCTTTTGAATGCATGTTGAGTCTTTTCATTGGTTGCACAAAAATTATGGTCCTATAAGTGTTTATCACTATTTTCAGCATGGGCTTATACCCATACATAATCCTACCAAATCTTTAGGTTGAGCAAGGACTTCAAAGGGGACAATCTAAAAATTTGTCTTCCACACTCAATTCATGTCTCATGTATCATGCATCATTCCCATAATGGCCCCATTCTCGTCCCTACACAACAAAACAATCTTAGGGCAACATTGGTGACTAACAATTGATAAATTAGGATTGGTATTTGCAAATGAAGCTCACATTTCTTCCAACAAACACACAATCTTTCAATTATGTAATTATGTCATTGAGAGGCTTAAAACTTGCATGTTCAATCTTCTTTTATTCATGTTTGATCAACCAAAAGGTTTGAATCCATGTGTAATCTCAAATATAATCACCATCAATGGCAACAAAAAAAAATCATCACATAATACTTGCAACTTACTTCAAGTGCATTAACATTTGCATCACCTCAATTGTGAAGAGTGTAATTAAAAAGCCTATACAGTTTGTCTCTAATGCTTATATTTATCCATGTGATGTTTCACATACGAACCCATATTTAACACCTACAATGAACAATTTCCACTAAGTTCATTGTTCTCTCTCTTAAAATACACATAGGTCTTACAACATTGTTCATGAGAAAGTTCAATTGCTACTTGACCATGCAAAAGCTAGTCAACATGTGCAACATCCATAGCCTTTGTAACATTAAATTTATAATTGAATCTTGTATGGCATGTATTCAAGTATGTCATCATCAACTGCATTATTTTACTCAACACAATATTGTACATTGGGACCCTTTCTTGCTTCAAGATGGATGTCAACAACTAAATCAATTAAATATACAAATATACATCCAATGTCAACATACGATGATGTCATGATGATCATAGTGACAAACTTTGAAGGGTTGAACTTGGTTGTCTAATTATATTAATCTAGTTTCAATTTGAGTTTGTATACAAGCTTAGATTTACAACAATTGTTCATGGCTTGTCTCAAAAAAAAACATTATATAAAACATGTGTCACAAATAAAGTTACATTGTAGGGCATTAATAATTTGGGCTCCACATTATTACACACTACCAATGACAATGAATTGATGAAAAATATGACTTGATGTTGTGGAAAGTAAGTCTCACTTGAATGATTTAATATGGAATGAATTTGCCTAATGCAACTTGAATTGAATGCAATTCCATTGAATTTTAATTCAAATTCCTTAATTGAAGTTAATTGAATTGAACACAATATTCTTCTCCTTTGGATTCCACATGGTTGATATTATCATTGAAATTTCAATTGAATTGAACCAAATTGGTTTCATTGAATTATTTTGATAATTTTGTTGAGTTGAATTCAACCAAAATATGAAAATTCAATTATGAGAAGGCGCATGTTAATTTTCCTTGTCATATCCATGTAAGTGGGTTGGTGAAAGGAGTGAGGTAATTAGGTAATTTTGGAATGTTTTCATTATTGTCACATGGAGTTGAGGAAAGGAGCACTATTTAGTTAAATAGTTATGAAATGTTTTTATAATTATTAAGTGGATGACATTTATAATTGTCATGGTGATGACCATTAATGGACCCTATACTTGTTTTACCTAAACTAATTTGATTATCATGGTCATTATAACTTTGTTATTAAAAAATATTTTAAAATTATTATTCCATTAAAATTTTAATTTTATGCTTCAAATATAGAATAATAGTATATTTGTGCATTTTCCTAAATAATTAATGATTATATCTTGATCCATTGTTAATTTCCAAAAACACATATACAACAAACTTTTTTTTGTACAAAAATTAACACAAATGTGATAAAAGAAAATTTTGTTACTATAAGATATATTTTAAAATATTTTGTTGCCATATTTAGATATGTTTTGAAAGGTTTTGCCGAATTTGCAATGCAGTTTTTTTTTGCTTTGGAATAACTTTTCATCACAATTTGATAATTTTGATAAATTTTCAAAAAAAAATCGCTAATTAATATGAATTTTTTTTGAATGCTTGTAACTGATGCCAAATGATAAAATTGAAAGAAAAAAATATTGCATTTAATTCTTTTCCTTTGCATTTCTAAGGCACATTTTATCCCACAATGAACCAATAATGAGACATTTTTAGAAGGGAAGAAATGGATGCCCTTCATGTCAAATTTGAGGCATTGGAGGCAAAAGCTTGAAAGTCAAAATTGTTGAAATATTTGGGAACCTTAAAAAGGACCAATTTTTCTCACTGAAATAAAAAAACACCAAAATTTTCACCCTCACTTATTTTGTTCTAGTTTCCTATTGTAACCAAAAACTACAAGGGATAGCATTGATCCCCCCAAGCATAAATTCATGTATCAATGACAATGCTCAGCTATAAAAGTTCAAATACAAGGCTTTTTACAATTGCTCCAAAAAAAAACACAACTTCTACTAAATTTAAGTGTACAAGTAAATAAATGAACTTTTGTTCATAATGATACACTCAAAACTTCATGGACATTCTACAAACTAAAGATCTTTGTGCACATCAAACCCTATAATGTCACAAGAACTACAATAGGTTGTCAAGTTCTTTGGCAATCTATTGTAATTGCATTAACTTTCACCTCCCCGCATGCAACCTTTTCATCACATCATTGTCACTTTGATAATTTTGAAAAATTGTATGCAATGACAATCAACACCCAATCTAGAAAACATTACAGACATCCTAACACAATTCCTTAAACACATGCTCCAACCATCCTATGCACTACAACATTTGGCATATAAGTCAACAAGGCTACTATTCACAAAGACATGAAATTCACAACCATGCTAAATGATGTAGTTCCTCAATGAAGTATCTTTTAGAACTATTCTTACAATGGAAAATTCATTTAGGACCCCTATATACATTATTAAATTTGGCTCCAAAAAGTTGCATTTGCTGAATTTGTTCCAATGCCTTCTACTCTTCTGCACATTTCACATGCCCCACTATCAAGGTAGTCCAATAATTTGCATCATGGGGCTTTGCCAAATGGAGCAATAACTTTCAATTATCATTCACACAATGGTAGCCAATTTTTCTTAAGTCCAATTTGTTGTTGATAGCTTCAAAACATTTGCTCAAAAAATGTGAAATCTAAGATAACATTTCAATGGATTACATCCTACCTATATTGCATACCATGAAATTTTGTGGCAATTAAGCTTCAAGTTGAGATTTTGCACAATCTTCATCATCCACATTAATTATCATTAACAATCAAACATATAAAAAAAACACAAGTTGTTTCCTTGAATACCAACTTGTGCCAAATTGTAATTTAGATATCCATTTCAAGATCTTAGGGTTGTGTGGCACCAATTAGAACTTGTCATATGGTAGAAGTTTATGTTGTCCAATTATTATTTTAGCACCAATACTTGACCCCACAATCCATAAACACAAAATAATGAAAGAAAAAAAGGTCAAAGCACACTATAGGTGAGCTAATTTTCACCAAAAAAGGTGATGTATAACTAGTATCATAGTACGTAGTAAGTTTAAATTTTGATGGCATCATTTGACAATCATATACATAAGCAATAAGTCTTAAAATGTGCACAACAACATTTTGGAACTCAAAATTCACTTTAAATCAAGATTAATTTCAATCCAATGGTTAGATGAAGAGGATTGAATAAAATCAATGTACACAACATATATAATGTGCAATTTTTTGTCGACCATAGGGCCTCATGTTTGTGGTTCATAAGACATTATTAAAAAAAAAAATTGAAAAAATAATGCAATGCCCAACTATAAAACCTCCTTCTCTTTCATTTGGTATTGGTTTTTCTTTAAATACATATGATTTTTTTTATTGTTGAAAAAATGAAAAAACCACATTTTTTAATGAATTTTCAGCCAAAAATTTTTAGCTTCCAAATGGCCCTAGATTCAACTGATGTATATCAGTAGTAGTGACCACAAAAAAGTTCACCAAAAAATTCCACCCACAACTCTATTTTTGAAGTATGTATGCAATTTTTCATATTTTGTGACAAGTATTATTTTGTCACAAATATACTTCAGATGTTGAAATTCACCAGTATTTGTTGGATTTTTCTTTTTAAATGATTGTCTTAAGTCTAAATCTAATCCAATATACTTCAAACAAATTTTTAAAATCCAAAATGTGGTGTTTATACTTACATAAAAAACTAAATGCAAAAATGCAAAATTTATGACTACAATTTTTGGGGGCATAATGTGCTTTTACCTAGAAGTTGGCATTTTACATATAGACAAAGAAGGCAACTTGTCACAAACTATTTTTGTTGGTTTTGTTTGGATAGTCCCAAAATCCCATGCGAAGATAAAAACTTGTAATGGATTTTTTTAGGGTTCATAAGAATGCAATGATTTCAACAACTAGACATAAATGCCTTATGTGAACAAATTAACTTTTCCAAGCTTCGACACGTAGTGGCAAGTGGGTCCAAATGGGACAATAGCAAAATTAATAATTAAAAATGGCATGGATGTCATCATAAAACAATATCAATAACATTCAACAAAATAAACATTGATGACACAAGAATGTAAATAAAATGAAGATGGTGAGGGTCTAAGAATGTCCTTATGAAGATCAAAGGTCAATATTTTGACAAAATATTTTTTTTGTCAAGGACAACACACAATTGTGTTACAAAACAAATTGTGTGCATTCACACACATCTTGTGAAAACTAATCCAAATGGGTAATCAATTTGCAAATTATGAAAATCATGGACCATTTTTAGCACAAGGATTTCAATAATTAGAAGTTCTTGTTAGATGTGAATTATAATGAAATCTATATGTATAAAACCCAACATTTACATGCAACAATTCATATACATCTTCCATTATTCAATGTAAATTTCTTGGGTTTCAATTGTTTGAAATAGCATGGATGTGCATTCTTAATGTAATCTTTAAACATGTAATGTTAATGATGTTTCTCATTGTTGAATTCATTGTTTGTTATAATTACCAAAGGATTAAGTTTGGGGCTCCAAGGTGTGTTTGGCAATTACAAAGCTGTAGTTTTGGAGAAGTTAGTCTTGTAGTTTAAAGATGACTTTCATGATTTTTCCCCAAGAGAAAAATCACCATTCATGTGATGTTAAGAAAATTGAATGACCTATCATCAATTTGGAGGAAAAAGGTACAATTAATGGACTGAATAGCAAAGCCCCATGTCATTTCTCTTATCCTTTATCAATTCATTCACAATTGCCCTTTTATATTCCTACATCATGAACATTATTGCTTATAAATAAGAAACATTCATTGATAAAACCTTTTTTTTTCAAATTTTCATTTAATTCATGATTGAATGACATTGCGTGCAACTTGGATTGAAATTTGAATACATTGAATGGAATTCAAATTTGTTTGAAATTCAATTGGATCAAAAATTCAAACACAATGAATGGAATTCAAGTCATTGGATTCCAATTCAATTGAAGAGAAAAGAAATGCAAATTGGTGCACAAGGTATTGAAAATATGTTTGTTGCTTCCATATGCATTAGTCGTGACTATGGTGTTGAAATTTTTCAATTCAAAACAAATTCCAAACCAAAACCTATTTTGGTAGGACAAGATGACTAACGAATCCTAAACATGTCTACCTTATATTTAGGGTCAATGTTACCATCATCACTAGAATTATCTACCAACATGACATATTTAAATATTATTCTATTTGACATTTTATAGTTTGAGATCCCATGCCTTGAACATGAATGCATAATATCCACTTTGATGATGTCATTTAACATCACCAATGGGAACAATAATTCAAAGGGAGGATAACTATTAACAAGTCTATAACAATATTTTATAATTTGGACTTTTCAATATATTTTTGAAGGCTAGGTTTTTATATTTTCAACAAATGTATCACTTTATAGCCTAGTAATAAAACTTGGTTGCATGTGAAAGAACAAAACATTAAGTGTTTTATCAAATGTTAATATAAAAAATAAAGATTATTTGGATCTCAATATAACACATTAGGAATTATGTTATCTTCACTTACATTTCCATACATGGAAATTGTGCTAAAATTGAACATTGATGTATGGACATAACAAAGTTCACTACCATATACATTGCTTTAAAACTTGAAAATCTCAACACTATTTGCCCATTTTACTTTACAACAATGTGATGGCAATTTGTACCCCCCTCCCCCACCCCCCAAGAAAAGACACAAGATAACATTAAAAATAATTTCAAAGGCCTCAACACAAATACATTTCTATTTTCATTATATGTTCAACCACACTTTACACATTAAAAAGAATTTTGCACAACTTTTTTGCTATAATGTTGGCTAATCAAACAAGTAATTGCTCATCATTTCAAAAATCCATTTCACAAGGAAGTAAAAACAATTAAAATCCAGTAAACGAGAGAGAGAGAGAGAGAGAAAACAATATCTTAAAGAAAAAGTTACATTTGTATGTTCAATTAAGTTTTTATATCATCAAGTTTCATGATTGTATTGCTTAAAGTTTTTCAATTCCATGTTGCTTTCTATTTTGTCTCATGATGAATAGTAGTATGTTTACCAACCTATTTACATCTCTTATGCTTCCAATCTATTAGTGACATTTTTTACATGATTGTTAAGCCTAGAATCTACATGTTGAAAATCAAGTTGTTTAATTGTTTCCTTTAATGGTTACAATGAATCCATGATGTTCCAAAAACAAAAGAAAACCAATAAAATGAAATAAAAACCTAATTTAGCAAAAGCGGCTGATCATTCTTTTTATACACATAGCAGGAAAGAGCATGAAATTTATCTTACCCTATGACCAGCCCTTTATTTTTTGCTGGCTATATATAGCCAAAAAGCGAAATTAAAAATTAAAAATGCTAAAATTGAATGATTTTTGAGATTTTTAGTGGTAAAAAATTGACAAAATTTAAGAAAAATAAAATCCATATTTCTTTACATGGTACAAAAAGGTAGCCAAAAATATAGAACTGCATTTTTTAAAAATTACTCTCATATTTAGCTTTAAACTACATTTGGCTAAATCTTCCTATGGATGATTGCCACTTTGGCTACATCACAAAATTGATAAAAAAAAAGACACTGCCTAAGACCATTGCAGCAAGCGTCTATATAGGATTACGGCCCCCTGTAAAAGCCTTTGGAGAATAGATTAACCCTAATTCTAGACATTAAGTTCTATAAGTTATGGTTATCATTTGAACAATTTCAAATTGAAATTTGTTTAGCCCATTCCCAAGAAGTATGGGAAGGTGTCTTGTAAAATCCATGTCTTATTAAGTCTTTTTTTCTTTCCAACAACATATTTGCAAGCAAATTTTCAATACCTTCTCCACAAATTTACATCCCATTTCTCTTCAATTGAATCTTAGTCCAATAGCTAAATTGAATTGAATTGAATTGGAATTGAAATTCCATTCAATGTATTTGAACTCAATTCAATTACATATGAATTGCATTTGAATTCAATTACATATGAATTGCATTTGAATTCAATTCAAATGGCATTTGAATTCAATTCAAATGGCATTGCAATGTTGATCATCACTAGTAGTGCACAACAGCACAGAACCTGAGCGAATTTGTGTAGAATGTCCATGACTAATATATGAAACAATCAAACCACTCGGTGATTTATCTAGTGAATCTAGGCTTCACAAAAGATCTAATTTGGAACATCTGGAATGAAATTGGTAACTGAAAAATACGCACTACTAAAAATGTTCAGTGTACTGACACACACAAAGATCTCAACATTGCTTCACTCTATCTAAGAAAGACACAAATGGTGTGAATGATAGCAAAAATTGCAATGGAAAGAAAGAGATTGCCATTTGTGCATGAGATCTAACCTGCACAAGCATCTGGGATGGGGATCTGTACAATCAAGCACAAGTAAATATCAGGTAAAGATTAAAGAAAAGTGTGGAAAATCCAATAAGTTTGTGCCTCCAAAGAACAGCAATATGGACTTCATTAGATTACAATCATCAAACACTAAAAACATCAGAAATTCTGCAGACCCTTTTGGGATTTTATTGTGAGCTATTTAAGCCCAGTCATCCTAAAGTGCCCAATTAGCTTCACCCTCAATAGTGATGATTTCTCAGCTCTCAATCAGTTTCATTGATATTTTACTCTAGATACCTTGCAGAATAGAGAACATATTGTCCTTAGTTTCAAGTGCAAGTCACAAAGCAGGGGGTTCTTTTTTCCTTTTATATTGAGGGAGCAATTTTCTCCAAGTTCTGGTAAAAATTGTAAAATATACAAAATTGATGAGTGTCTGAAACTCACAAATGTCACTGATCCTGTTGGTTCCTCATCTCTAGTTGGCAATTCACATTACAGAGCCTTTGTGACAAATGCCAATGCAAAATGCATTGAGCTAGGCCAACACGTCAGGCATTGCTGCCCAAAAGAGATACACCTCCAGTTCCACGCTCTCTTCTGTCAGGACATGTACTTGAGCTTCCATTCTCCGGTCCCTATTCCAAGTTCTGTGAGAACACATGAACAAGGAAAAGTCTCTGTGCATTCAGGGTTGTCCTCAATGCTCAATGACAAAAAGTCCATGATACTTGATGCTCCACATTCAGTGCTTACATCATTGGTGTTATCTATTGTCACCCCGATTCCTGTGGTTTGGATCTCACATCCTTCCAAGGATGTTCTTTCTCTGCAAACCTGCAAGGATCAGAGGTACACTGGGAGCCTGTTTGAGCATCACCTTAAGCTGATATCTTGCAGACTGTTGGTTCCTCTACCAAACATGCCCATCAAAATTACAGCCCCCCAATCTGGTTCAGCTAAATCAATCTACTCAATAGCAGGATCGTATGGGAGATTCTTGTCTCTTTGAGAAATTGCTGTGATTTTCTCTAGTGCAACCAGGAGTTGGCTGGGATCCCCAGTTGGTACCATTGTCAGTTATGACCTGTTTGCCTTGCTCCCAGAGCAGCAGCAGCCTTCTCAATATGATAGGATCATGATCACACATCTGTGATTTTTTAAACACATGCTGCAGCTCTTTCAACAATTCCTCTTCAGACAGATCCACCACCTTGTCTGTAATCTCCTTTTTGTCATTGCACTCAAATGCAAGCTCCAGCTGTGCAGATCGAGAACCTGCCCGTTGCAAAATGGACTCTGGCATGCCTGCAAGGCGTGCAACATTGACCCCATAGCTCTTAGGGCAAGCTCCCATTACAAGCTTGTACAGGAATGTCACTTCTTCAGACCCTTCCGGTGTGCTTGCAACTTCACATGCCATATGATACAGTTCCACCTGTACACAATATGCAATTACCACGAAACTTTCTTCTGAGCAAGTGCATCCCCAATTGCATCCAGTGGCTGTTACTGGCTAACTGTACTGCATTCTCACTCAGGAAAACTCATTGATTTTAGCATAGGGGTCAGAGGATCCAATTACTTGCATCAAACTGATGATTACAGCCTTTGCCAAGGAAGCATGTTACTTACAGTAGGATCTGCAGAGTGATCTGTTGCGAGGTGATGATAGTGTGTAGAAAACATGCCCCGACAGCAAACCTCATGAGCCAGTTTATGCAACACCGCATGTCTGCATATGGAGTTCAGATTGAGAAATTAAACTTGAACCCAGTTTTGTGTCAAACCTCCCTCAACTTCCACAATGGACTTCCTTACTGGCTATATTATTGTCCAGCCAAGCTCACCTGAGATCTAGACTTACCTGTAAACTAAGGCCAAGGCACAATTTTGGAATGAAGGATGCTGGATCACTACAGGGCAGATGGCAATGTTACACAAGGTGCTGTGTATGTAATATGAAAGATCAGTAGTATAGGAGAATTGTCTGCATGAAGACTTACGCAATGGCTTGCCCATCTGAGGTTGCAGTCCCTCGTCCCAGCTCATCTAGAGCAACTAGGGAGTGCTTTGTTGCAGAGCGCTGCCATCATCCACAACATCCACAGGTTTACATAATCATTTTTCCTTGCAAGATGTGATCAAATCATTGCAGTACAATTAGAAGCCAAAGCTATGCAAACGTTCTTTTGAGATTATGTGGTCATTCAAAAATGAAGGATTAACACCCACCAGCATAGTTGCCGTTTCTAGAAGCTCTACAAGGAAGGTACTTTGGCCTGCCATTATCTGATCTCGGGCTCCCATGCGAACAAACATTTGATCCACCGGTGATAGCTCTAACCTCTCTGCTGGAACATCTGATCCAACCTGTGTAATCTCACCCGTCAGAAATGAACCACTGGCCACAGCGAAATGATGTTACTGACTGGACTAGACCATTATCAACATCTGTCCACTCACACTCCCAGAACTGGAATTCATTTCTGCAAGAAAATGAAATGATACATGCATTGAAAAGACTAAGGTGTTTCAAAGTAAACACTATGAGAAAATTGACAGGAGGATACCTGGGCCAAAATGACAGCAAGACAAACTTGGCGAAGTAGGGTAGACTTTCCACCCATATTGGGTCCTGTCAGCAGCATGAATGGACTATGGTTTGTCCCACCGAGTTTGACATCATTGGGTACAAAGGAGGTCCCACCAGCAAAAGTATCTCCAAGTGTTGGATGACGTAAGCCCTTAGCATCAAACCAAGGAGCAACCTGCTCAGCCTCCTTAAATGTGGGTGTGCAGGTGGGACCATCTCCATATGTGCCAGCTGAAGCAATGCTTACCAACACATCCACCTCTGTGCATGCATGGCAACTTTCAGCCCCTGCCTTTTGTCATATATCATGCTATAAGCATCTTCATGCTAGGCTTATACCATCAGACCACTTACCACCTGATGTGGGGTCTTCACTGGAAGGTTTTGGAGTGGGGCTTAGGGTTGCTTGCTATAAAACTTGCAAGAACCCAGCATGAGCTTCTGAGTTTCTCACATGAGTAGAAGGCAACGGTAAACTCAGCTCAGAAGTTTGCAGTCCTATCCGGTAACTAAAAAGCCATGGTCTCACAGTTTGTACATTAGGTTGATGATAACGGGAAACTTTCAGGTGTGGAGACTTTAAGTACCTGCAACAGCTTGCACTGCAGAAAGCCAGATAGGATAATTCTTGCAGAACTTTTGCACCAAGCGCAGCAGAATTCCTCGTAGTGCAAGTTCCCGATGCTCATGTCCAGTAGCCAACTCTTGTACAAGCTCTTTTATCTGTGGACTCCAATATCTTCGGAATCCCTAGAGTTTCAGCGCAACACTGTTTCAGAGGAAGCTCTTATCACCCAATGCAGATACAGATGAGATTAGTGTTACAGGGTATGTGCAACTAAGGCTACAATGAGAAGATTACCTGCAAAGTGAAAAGGCCATTTTCATTAGGTTGCATAGGACAAACCTTGCGTGAGGACCGCACTTCAAAGTCAGCAGGAACTTTGTCAAGGAAGCGATCTGGTACTTCCATTTGATACGTATCCTTCCCAACAGTAAGGTAGACAATCTGACCTCCCACTAGCCCTGAATCAGTATGGCAGATACAAGAGTCCACAAAAGCTGCAAAAGGAATCATTGCAATGCTGCACAGAAGTATTGAATAGAAGGAGACTAACCTCTGATGAATTGTTGAAGTGCTTACGCTGCTGTTCCAGGTAAGCAGCCAATTTTTTCTCAACTTCAGTGATGGTGGTTGCAGCTGCATCAAAGTCATCATCCACACCTTCATGTGGCATAATCCGCCCTGACTTCTCTGCCTCAGCCCAATCAAATGCTCTTTCTAAGTGCTGAAGAAGTGACTTCATCTTTGGCATACCTTTTCCTGTCACATCAAAGGATCATGAACAAGCCTGAGAGTTTGACACATGAATGCACTGGCATATGTATTGTAAGGTCAATCCCTTTGCACACCCATATCTTATGACAAAGGACTCTTCAAGTCTTTTGCCCATTGACTTTCATGATAAGATGCAATTCTCCTGTGCATAGCAAACCTAAGTGTGCTTAACTTACTGCCCACCTCTAGAACTCTGTTCTTAACATACATTTGCTGGGAATTGGTGTTCAAGGGCATGAGAATGCAGCTCAAATGATCACTCTTGAACAAGAAATGATCTGGGCATAAAGGTGAATGCCAATAATTGCTCAACTAGAAGGTAAATACAGCAAAAAAGATACCACATGCTCAGAAAAGAAGACCACAAAAACCAAAAGACAGTGTCAGAAAGGTTGAACCCACCAAGTGTAAGAAGATCTCTCAGGTAAGGACAAAGAAAACTTGGTAGACAGGTACTGAAGGCAGTGACCGCCTGCAGCATTGCCCTGCAGCCCCGTAAGGCTGCTGTAAACTGATGCACCTGCCTCTTGCTGACATCTTCATACATCACCACATTTGCAGCATTTCTCCCCTTTGCTCCACTGCCATGCCAATGCTTCTGTTTGTGAGCACAACTGTTCTACTGTGATATAACAGACAGAACAAATCCACTTACATGGAGAGGAAAGGCATAAACCTGCTTCCATGCAGTTGTGCTAGTAGGCGTTCCATGTCAGGTACTCCTGCCAATGCCTTCTTGAAAGATATTGCTGCCTCAGCTCCCACCCCCTAAAACCCTCAACACTGTTAGAATCTGAGTGCACCTGCACCCCTCTCACGACAAGTTGGAGATATGTCATTTAAAGATTTGCAACAGACTAACCATAATATTTACAACTTGGCTAGCTGAGTGAGAAGGAAAAAACACCACATACACTAGGACTGTAAGTTCAGCATGGACAAAAACAACTCCTCTGATTTCAAAGACCGCACCAACAGACTTGCACCAGTATATCAGAACTATCATAGTTCAGCATCAAACTCATGAGTGTCACAGATAGAAGAGTGATGCAAGGTATGCCATTCTGTTGTGATGACAGAGACTGCCCAATAAAATTAGCCCTGGACAAAATAAAACAGACCAACACTAACCTTCAGATCTTTGATTGCAGTTTGTCGCTGTTGAATTGACTTCACCTGCAGCAAAGGTCTTGCAAGCCAGCTCCGCAGCAACCTCCGACCAAAGCGAGTAGCACAATGGTCTAACCGTGCCAGCAATGTCCTGCAGTAGTACAATTTGAATATTACCAACAACCAAGACAAACACAAGGCAAAATGCTCACTGAGAAGACAGCTCAATAAAAAGACATCAAAGATACCAGAGCCCTTGAGTCTATAGTGACATGCTAAATCAGACTCACCCAGAAGTCCCACCATCACGATTCTCTAGGACCTCCAAATTCTCCAAAGCTGCAGCATCAAGTACCATGTGTGGCTCCACCTTCCTTGTGGTGACATCAATTTCCCCTCTCATCAACTCATGGCTCTCTTTGCTTGAAGCAGTGGAAACAATATTATTACGTCCTGGTAGCAGCTCAATTCGGCGCACTGCCAACAATGTCTGGTCAAGTAATGCCTGACGTAAGTAGTAGACAGATGCCCCCATTGCTGATAGCGCCAATTCTCCCTTCTTTCCTGCCTCCACCACATGTCTGAGAACTTCCGGTAAAACATCCTCCTGGGCAGCCACCTTCTCATTCAAACTACGAAGATGAGAGTACACCTTCATGATTTCCTCAAGAGATTTTTGAGCATCCCAGAACTCAGAACCAGTAGTGAGATCATTAACAAGTGGTTGCCTGGTGTGGTCCCGCAGTGCACGTAGGGTGGGGTTGCTCAGTTGGCCACGTGGGGTGATAAGCTCCACTGGCCTCAGCTCTGAAAGGAGTGAGCATAGGTGTGTTCTTGTAGCATCATCCTCAAACTGCAAGATGGCCAAACCTAGTCAGCAGGAGTCATCATGAAGGCCATGAAACACCTAACCAAAACAGGAATCTGATTGGAGGGCCAGAGTGACCAACTTGCCACCATAATGACAGTGATAGAGAAGCATAATGCTACTGCAACTGTCTGACGATTCCCACCTTCCTACAGTAATGGAATATTCTCTCTTGTAGCTGTTTGGCTTGTAAACAGCCAAGAATTTTTCACTAAAGCACCAACATATGTTCTCCAGAAGGGATTCAAAATTGCAGACAATGAACAATATCACATACAGATATGATTTAATCAAGGTTTATGGAAGCACCTGGCCCAACTGGAAGCAACTCATGGATGCATCAACCACACATACACCTATCATAGATGCACCCTCTGGTAGACAGCATTCTGTAAGGGAAAACATAAGCAATGGTGCTGAGCTCACAGCCACCATATCACCATCAACCAGAGTTCCCTTTGTTATCACTGCACACACTTCACGCATCACTACCTGCATCAACAAAAATGTAAGTTAATGACCTGACTCTCAAGAATACAGGTATTCTTGGTATACAACAAGAATACAGATATCAGTTCTACCTTGTCCTTGGATCCTGTCTCCTTCCGCCGCCTCTCCAACTGATCAGGTGTTTCTGTCTGCTCCACTACCAAAACCCGGTGACCCTGCTCCCATTCACCATCCAGCCTACTTAGGCTTAGCACGTATCTAGGAAGACAACCATGTTGCCACACATCTGCTTCTACCAAGCCCCTGTTTCAAAAAACCTGTTGATTCTTCATTCTTGAGGTCACATTTAAGACGTTGAGTTAGAGAGCTAATTATGGAGAATACTGTGTACCTGGTGAGACAAGAATATATCTATCAGATTGCAGAGCAAACTCCACAAAAACAATCTCAAAGTAACTGTTTTCTCACTTCTTGGCCAAATCAAAACACAAACAACAAGAATGTGCAGTCATAACCTTGAGAGTGTCACTCTTTGGAGTATCAGACCATCACCTTCATCATGAATGACAGTGACAAGCTGCCATTAATCAGTGATGACTCATTACCTCACAAGAGTGCATAATAATCTGTTAAAAGAAATTGAGGGATAAAACTGTACAATATTTGAGTCCTCCCTAAGTTTCTGTCATGTTTCCAAAGAAACAGCAAGACTCAGTCGTGATGTCATTTAGCACTCAAGAGGCAGGGCTAATACAAAAGTCCATCACATCCCCAATCACCCCACAAAAAGCTTGCAAGTGTAAGCTTCATTTAATTTTAGCTTGCCCCTGTACAAGCAAGCATCTAAGCCTAAGGCATAGATGGGCCTACATATAGGGTAGTGACTGGGGGCTTCTGGGCCCTGAACATTCATTCCTTTAGCACACCACTCGGATGCAGTACATCACTTTAGCCAGTGGAGAAAATATCTATGAAATTGCAGAGAAAAAATCCACAAAACACTTTGAAGATAAGAATTGTGTCAGTTCTGGCCAGACCAAACAAACACCACAGAAGGAGTCTGGACATAACCTTGAGAGTGTCACTCCCAAAGTATCAGCCCATCAGCGTCAGAGAAGATGGAAGTTAAGTCTTTTCACTTGGCTGCCATGGAAACAAGTGTCTGCAAATGTCAGCTATGCAACTAATTCGGCTACAACTCCGTTCCGCTTTGACTAGAGGGTCACAAACCCATCATGTACCTTGCGAGCCAACTTCTCTGCATTGTCTGAGAAGTTCTTTTCTGGGAAGCCACAGTGGGGTTGCTCACCCTGCACAAATAACATGTTGAAAACTCAGGTGCAATGATTCAAGGCTATCTCTACATACCACCAAAAAAACAACCAGATTCACAGATACACACCTTCATGTATTGCAGGTCCAGGTCCTTTGCACCAATGTGAGCATCCATCTCAAACATCTCATAGAACTTCCCCATCTGCAAAATATAGGTTCGACAACCTGGTTAGACTAAAAGAGAGGGTCAGCTTGGGCAAAGCTCCCACTTTCCACAAATCAATCATGACAACAGCTCTTTTTCTCACCTTGAAAAGCAGCACCTTATCCATGTGCTTGGCCTTGAATTCCCACCATTGCCGCTGCACAAGTGATCACATTTGCATTGGTGCACGAAGCAAGGATACTCATATGCTTCTAAAAGCATGATAATCCCCCATTTACTGTGCCATAAGAGAACCCCTTATCCATTGAAAAGGTTCATACCTGACCCCCTGACAGTTTATTGACGAACTCTGTAGGCAGATGTAGAGTGCGGGAATCATAAGCAGGGTCCGAGGGTCTCCTACCTGCAGCATCTTTTCGATCTCTGCAGGCAACAAGCTTCAATACCATACAATGTCTACAGTGCTTCACAATGATGACTGGTCTGATTACACTATCAGTGATTGGTCAGATAGTGATTTTAACCATCTGCAGGGAGCAAATCTACACTGAACTTACTCCAGGACATGCTTTCCTGGTCACCAGCCACACATTGCAACCATAAAATCTGACAGGATCTAAGAATGCCAAATCTCTGGTTATAAGAACCAACACAATAGGCATCTCAGCTGCAAGAAGGAAAAACTCACTTTCCAAGAAACTTGAATTTTGTGGCATTGCGGCCACCAAAGCGCTCAGCTGCCTCTCCACACAGAGGAATTGGAGTCCCCACCAGTAGTACATCTGTACCTGCAAGATTACGCCACTTGCCATGACATACATGAGCAGACTGGAGGCTTGATCTGACCCCAAATGTCTGAATCTCAGTAGCACTTACAATTCAGATTGAATGACACAAATGAGAGGAGTTGTTGAAAACCAGAGCTGTTACTTGAAAGCCATCCATTCATTGCAAATAGAATGTCAAGCTGGAGCCAGGACAAGCCCAGACACTCTTTCAATCTTCCAGCATTCTCCTAAGAACTTCATTTTGACATCTGTGGAATGTGCACCCCTACACCCTACGCATGCAAATGGATGCAGGTACAATTTACTTGGCTTCGTTGACTAACTTTGAATGTGCAAACCCTAAACCCTACTGCGCATGCAAAATGGATGCAGGGTGCAACTTACTTGTTTTAGAACCTCCAGGCTCTCTTTGGGACAATTTTGTGGCACCATTGGCAGGAGTCTCTGATTTACCCTGAACATCGACAGTCCCTCCTGCAGTAGTAGACAATGCTGCGCCGCTCTTCTTGATAAGTCGGCGTTTCCTCTTCACAGGGGGAGGAGTTGTCTGTTTGGCTAGCCTCTTGGGCTTCTTGTGCGCTGCAAGATCCTCATCATCCTCATCACTATTTTCACCATCAGTGTCTCCATCACTCGCACAGTCATTATCTTCGTCGTCGTCACTCTCTTCCGTCTCGTTCTGAAAGTCAACGTCATCCTCATCATCATCATCATCACTTGCATCTTCTTCTTCATCTGTGCCCTTGTCGTCGTCGTAGGTCACTTGTCCGCGTGTCTTCCGCTGCGACGGATTGCATCCTTTGAGCTGTCCTCCTCCTTTCTTCCCTCCATCCTTGGGCTCCTGCGATTGGCGTCGTCGTTGACCTTTTCCAGACAATCTGAAGCCACTGCCATTCCCAACTCCCCTGGATTCGTCGTCGTCTCCTGACAGCCAAATCACTTTCTCGTCATCGAGGACCAGGCTCTCTTCCTCTCCATCCTCATACTCCACAACATGCTTTCCTAGCTTTGCATTGTAAGACTTGATACAACCCGCATACCACCTTTTGTCCAAAGGCCAGTAGACCTGAAGCTTCTTCCCGATCACTAACTCAGGCCTACTACCAGTCGTAGTCCCCTGTAATAACGACTCAGAGGTCGTCGACGACACTACCAGAGATGCTCTAGAACCAGTTTGCACGGCAATTTGCAATCCATGATCATTGAAAGGCCCATCAAGCTCTGAAGTCGTCGATCTTGTGCCATCAGAAGTATGTGCAACCCGTAAACCTGGTCTCGGAGAGGTGAAGAAGGAAGCAATGGTACGCTGCGGTTGTGCCGCCGCAGCTCCAGTCACTCGCTTCTTCAATGGCGCCATTCAAACTATCAGCAGTCTAAAGCTTCCTACTTGACTACAGGGTAAGGTCGATCTTCCGACGAATTCCGACGAAATTCACAACACCAAAGACAACTGGGGTTTTCGAAGGATTCCGCAACAAAAACGGATTTGCAAGGGCCACCCGCAATATGGATCAATTGTACCTGACCTCGATGGCAGGGTTGTTGGCGGGAACATTGATATCAGTCCCGGCGGATAGGGGTAGGCTAAGCATCTCTCTTTCTCTCTCTCGCTCGCTCGCTCGCTCTTTCTTTACGGCAATTCGTCTGAGCAATGGCTCTCTGTCGTTCCCGTAGTCGATTCCGTCTTCACGTCCGTCAAGCTCTAGGTGACGGAGGGACGTTAGGGCGGCGGATAATCAATGCGACGTTGCTCCACTATTGCCGACCTTCCTCACAATACTGCACTACTGTTTTGTTTTTTTTTTAATATCGAAATTTTGGCGAAATTAACATCCACACCCCCCCCCCCCCCCCCCCCCCCCACCAAACCATCCTCCTACCTACCCACTTCACAACACACTCTCACCCAATTCTTCTACATCAACAACTC